>Ga0265316_10000048_pt1 | contig 128945 bp, 100 predicted proteins | sample 4522metaG_FD_202092 | JGI IMG/M metagenome (GOLD analysis project Ga0265316, IMG submission 202092) | Rhizosphere microbial communities from Carex aquatilis grown in University of Washington, Seatle, WA, United States - 4-5-22 metaG | ecosystem: Host-associated > Plants > Roots > Rhizosphere... | reverse complement strand
GTCCCACCGAACGATCCCATTCCGCAGCAGTACCACGTGTACAACTTCAGCGAATACTCGGGATGGATCACTCCTGACGTGAAGTTCTACACGCCCGGCACGGCGCACTAGGCGCGACGGGGTCTCGCGGCTGGGATTCCGGCTGGCTGCTCATGAGCCGGCCGGTTCAGTTCCGGTACGCCTTCCACATGTCGTCAACGAAGCTGTATTGCGGAAATTCGCCTTGCAGCCAAGCCGCGGTCTGGCCCTGACGTTCCCAATCCGCGCTGTAGTCAAACCCGGACTGCGTCTTGATATCGGCCACGGCCTGGGTGTCGTCCTCAGTCATCCAGCGATCGACGTAATCGAAGAAGGCGCGATGGTTCCAGGTGTCTTGGGCGCCGAGCAGGCGCACCGCCAGGGCCTCGCCTACCCACGAAACCGAGGTGCAGCAGCGCCGATAGGCTTCACCGAGCTGTTCTCCCGGCGGCGTCAAGAGCTGCCAGTCCTTGGGCTGCAGCTGTTCATAGGGTGCGTACAGCCCATTGCTGCTGGTGTCCGTGGGTGTGCCGCTCGTCTGATCCACGCCGTAGTGCCCGCCGTAGATCACGGTGGCGCCCTGCCAGGCCTTGCTGTAGCCGCCCGGAATCTGGTTGATGTAGACGGTCTGCATGTCCTCGCCGAAGCGGTTGGGGTAGGTCGCCGAGACGTTTTTCATTCCGTCGTCCTGCAGCAGTAGCCCGGCCATCACAATGGGCAGCTTGCGGCCGCTGCGGTGGCCGCCGAAAGCGGGCCAGCCGTAGCCGGCCTTCACACAGCCGTAGAGATCGATTCCGTATTGCACCAGATAGTTGGTGAGTGGCTCCTTGTCTGCCGCGGGAAAATCGAGCAGCAAGAGCAGGCTAGCGTAGCTGACTGCGAACGCGACATGCTGACCGTAGCTGGGCATGTACTCAGCGGGCGCGTCGAAGAGGAAGGCGTTGGTGTCGATCCACGGGCGCCGGAAGAGCGCCTCGAACTGCGCCAGAGTGGGCGTGCTCTGCGGCTTGGGCGCGGGGTGCGCAGGCAGCAGCTGGCGCTGCAGGGCGCCCGCGCGATACAGGGTCTGGCTGCGGTCGCAGTAGGAGGGCCTGAACGCGTCTGCGGATGGAGCGGCTGCCAGGACGGTGAGCACCGAGGCGCTGCCGACTGGGCTGCAGCTCTTGTCGCTAGCCCGCATCACCTCGGGCAGCGAGGCCGGCGTAACCAGGCTGATGCTGGACACCAGCGAGTCGCCCGCTTTGAGCGACAGCGGCGGATACGCGCGAAAACTTGCGTCGAACCACCATGATTCGTCGCTGCCGTCGTTGAGTCGCGAGTCGAAAGGACTCTTGCCGTTGGTGGTCGGGAGGTTTACGACGGAGCCGTTGAGAAACGGTGTGGAGCTGGTGGGCGCGGGGCTGATGGCGGTGACCGTGGCGGGACCAACAATCCAATAGTCGCCCGTCACGAACTGGCCCGCGAGCACCGGGGCGGCGAAGGTCCAGGTCACGCCGTCTTTGCTGATCGAAGTGACCAAGCCGCTGCCACCGTCGCTGGCTGTGGTGGTGCTTGCAGCGTCGCTGGCAGTGCTGGTGCTTGCACCGTCGCTGGCTTTGCTGCTGTTCGGCCCATCGGACGCGCCCGTCGCGCCCACGTCCGAAGCGACGGAGGTGACAGCATCGGCAGCTATGACCGACGCCGCATCGTGAGTCACCGACCCTCCGCTCGTGCAGCCGACTTCACTCGTCATGCATGCCGCGACGACAACCAGGGCCAAGCGTTGCATGGGACCTCCGTGCGTTGTTCGGGTAGGATCTCTTGAGCTACTTGTCCAGGATGGAAAGGGTTCGGCCCAGTTCATCAATGAGCGCCCGGCGCTCGGCACAGGGTTGGTCCACGGCTCCCCAGAGCCAGCGGCCCTTCCATTGCAAAACCACTTCGCCGTTGAGTGGATCCTTCACTGTCGCGCTTCCCTGAGGGCCGACCGCATCGGCCCCCGCCACCTTGGCCAGGGCCCGGTAGCGCTGCACCATGGTGCGAACGTCCGCGCTGTCTTTGCCCTCGACAACAAACAGCCGAAAATTCGCTCCCGCGATCTGATAGGGAACCGCGACCGCGTCGTGAAGAAATGGCTGGCCGAGGAAATCGCGGGCCGCGAGCTTCTCGGCGCGGACGCGCTTGCCTCGGTCGGGAAAGACCTTCAGGACGGCCGGGGCCTCGCGCGTGCCGGGCAGGCCGGCGGCCAACTTGTCTGCGAACGGCCGAAGCATGGACTGCCCCTTGCCACCCAACTGAACCAGCTTCACGTAGTAGGGGCCGACGACGAACTCGAGGTAGTCCTGTCCGGCGTATCCCTCGATGCCGACGGGCAGGGGCGTGGTGCCGGACGGGCGTTCCTGGGTGTACATGCCGAAGGCTCGAATCGGGCTTTTGTGGCGGTAGATGTCGACTGTGATTTCCGCGGCAGCGCCAACTTTCGCGTAGGTCGCCGACGTGAGCTCCTGAAAGTCGAATTGCAGGAAGGAGTCGGCGCCGCCGTCGATGTACTCGAAGAGAGTCTCGGGCGTGTATGTGGTGGGGCTGTCGGAGATCTTCCAGCCTGCCATCTTGGGAAAGAGTGACGATGTCTTGGGAAGCGCGCCGGGTTCGCCCTGCGGAGCAGCCGGGCTAGAGGCTGCGGCAGAAAGCACGACCAACGCCAGCAGCCCGCCCTGCCTCGCCAGAATGCTCATCCGAGAAATTCCCGCGGCACCCCGCGCAGGCGCACAATGTCGCGCACCCGCTGGCGCACGTCGAAGCCCTTGGCGCAGCGAACCGGGCATTCATCACAGTCCCCGCAGGGAGATTCCGGCAGGCCGAGTTCCAGCAGCAGCGCCTGTGCGGCCTCGCGATTGCGGTACGCGTGGGCGTACATGAAGGAACGCATGAGATCGGGAATTGGCAGTTTCGCCAGACAAGGATCGAGGCACTGGCCGCAGCCCTGGCAGAAGAAGCCAACCAGCTTGGGCGCTTCCAGGCTGCGCTTCTCATCGTCGGTGAGGGTGGGATCGCGTAGGACGGCCAGGTCGGTCTGCAATTGATCAAATGTGGTGAAGCCCGGAATGGCCGTGTGCACGTTGGGCTCGCGCAGCGCCCATTTCAGCGCTGCTGTCATGTTGATGGGGGACTGCTTCTCCTTGTCCCAGTAGACGCCCGCTTGCGTCTTCATCGCCACGATGCCGAGGCCCGCCTGCGCCGCTTCGGCCACGGCTTTCTGCACTTCCAGGTGGTGGTCCTGGCGAAAATTGTACGACGTCAGCACGACGTCGTAGAGCTTGGCCTCCACTGCCGCGCGGATTACTTCGGGTTCATTCTTGTGCGTCGAAACGCCAAGAAAACGTGCTTTTCCGTCGCGCTTGGCCTTTTCCAATGCCTTGAGGACCGGCGGGTAGAGCACGCTCTCGCGCAGCGATTGGTTGTGCAGGTGAAGGATGTCCACGTGATCGAGTCCCAGGCGCTTGAGGCTGATGTCGAGCTTTTCCTGGATTTCCTCGCCGCGCGTCTCCTTTGAGAAAATCCCGGTCTTGCGATCCAGGGTGCTGAGGTGGACCTTGGTGGCCAAGACGAAGGAGTCGCGCTTGCGGTCTTTGAGGACGGTGCCGAGCATTTCCTCGTTGCGACCGTCCTGGTAGCCGTGCGCGGTGTCGAGCAGAAAGATGCCGCCATCCAGCGCCGCGCGAACCAGGTTGGGGTTGTCAGCGTTCATCACGCCCATACTGACGATGGGAACCTGGATTCCGGTTCTGCCCAGCATGCGGCGTGGCGGTTCGGCGGATTTTGCGGGGGTCGGCGCGGCCGCGGGCACCGGCACAGACGGCTGCGCCGCAGGGGTCGAGACTGGTTTCTCTCCCTGGCTCGACGCCACAGTCGCGCAGCCCGCGGACAAAGCGCCAGCGGCCAGGCCACTCGCGCCGAGCTTCAAAAAATCCCGTCGTTCCAGTTTCTTGGTCTTGTTCATGGCAGTGAGATGCGAATTATACTCCTCAAGCGTCCAGGCCGTGAGCTGTGTCGCTCTCTCTTGTCGCGCGACGGGAGTCGCTAGAAACCGCGTCCTGTTGGGCGTATCCTCGCGCCATGAACAGCCAATCAAAGATCGCGTGCGTGTTCGTGCTGCTTTGCCTGGTCGCGTGCAAGAAGGGCGAAGTTGCCAAACCGGCCGCCGCGCCCGCCCCGCCGGTGTTGGGTGCGGCGGGGCCGGCATCGCCCATCGCGCCGCCTGCGGCGTCCCCGGTGGATGTGGCGGCGGTGAAGCCTCTGCTTACCGACGACAAGCTTTCGCGCTTTGCGGTCTATCAGAGGGAGATGCTGGCGGTGACCAGCGAGACCATGGGCGTGGGCATGCAGGCGTTCGCCAAGGGCGGCACCGACCAGAAGAAGTTCCAGGGCGCCATGGCTGCCGATAACCGCACCACCAAGATCGCGGACGCCAGCAAGGCCGCCCTTGAGAAGAGTGGCCTGACCCAAGACGAGATGGCCAAGCTCATGCGCGTGGCCACCCGCTACTATGCGCATGTCTACGCTCTTCAGCAGGCTGCCGGCAGGGTCGAGGGATTCCGCAAGAAGATCGACGAGGCCAAGACCAGTGGCAAACAGCCCAGCGTGGTCGACGTCGCCATGGAGAAGGCCTACTCGGGACAAGCGGCCCAGCTCGAAATGGTTCGCAAAGAGTTTGCGACGCAATATGGGCCGGAGGCTCTCGCTCTCATGCAGAAGCACGAACCGGAATTCTTCGCTATCAACGAGAAGATGATGGGCGCGGCCATGGGCGCCATGATGAAAAAGCCGTAGCGGCGACCTGCGGTCGCCCACCACTCTCAGCGATCGTCCTTCGAGCCGAACACCACGGTCACGCTCATGCGGCCAGGCCCGGTGGTCAGCCTGGCCTTGCCGACCTTGGCCGCCGCACAGGCAGCGAGGAATTCGTCGCCCAGCGAGCTCAGTTCCATGCGCGATTCCTCGATCGATCCATCAGGGCCGACTTTGATCCCCAGGACCAGGGTGCCGCGCAGGCTGGGTCGCGCTTCCAGGGCCTTCTGATAGCAGGGCAGCAGCAGGGGCTGAAGCTCTGAGCTGGCCCTGGCCAAGGCGTCTGTCACATCCCCGCCGGTGGCGCTGCGCGGACGCCGAATCACAATCTGCGGTTTGCTCACAGGCGCGTCCAGGTCGGTGTCTGGACTGTTGTCGCCTTGGGCCAGGCGCGAGCCGTCAGGGGCGAGCAGGGCCACGGCTTCCAAATCGATCTCCATCTTGACCACGGTGCCGCCGCTGATCCACAAGCAGGCCTGCTGGCGCATCTTTGAGTAGAGGGGACGGAAGAGCAAGCGCAGAAACACCTTGCCCGCGGCGCGCTCTACCAAGACGTGGTCAGCAGCGTCGGGCAGCAGGCGGAAGCCAATCGCGCCTGTCTCCAGGTTGGTGAGAAGCTCGGCGTTTTCGCCCAATCTGAAACCCCGGCCCGTGTCGAGCACCAAGCGCCGCTCGCCCAGATCGTAGTTGGCCAAGGCAAAGCCTTGCGCGGGCACGATGGCCAGGTAGCGCCTGTGCTCGGCATCCTGGCGCCGACGGGCATGCTCCTCGCGCTCCTGCGCTTGGGCCACGACGTTTCCCGAAAAGGACATCGAGTTTTCGTCGCGAAGGGTCTGGCACAGGCGGGCCAGTCCTTCGTCGCTTTCGACGGCGAAGGCTCCCGCGCTGTCGAAACCGCGGGGCGGGACCGGCAAAGCCAACGGACTGGGCGATGGCGGGGCTGCGACCGGCGCGGGCAGCGGGGCCGGTTCGGTCGGTTGGGTCGAGGCACAGGCGTACGCCACCGTCAGAGCAAGCAGCGCAATGCAAGGCAAGCAGCGCATGAAATAACTGTACCCGAGATGGGGCCGCAGGTGGTTACCGCCAGAGCGCAAAATGAAACAGCCAGTTCACCAGCGTGATAGCGCTCGATGACAGCAGCAGCGCGCGCACGCTCTTGATCTCGAACGAAGCAAGCAACTTGTCAGCCAGCCAGAGAAGCACGGTGTTCACGATGTAGGTTGTGAAGAGCAGCAGCAAGCCGAGCGTGAGGATGGTGGGCACCACCAGCAGCAGGCGGAGCAGCCACCCGAGCGACCAGTTGAGCAGGCTGAACACCACCGCCACGGTGACAGCCGCGGGCGGGTTCTTCAACCACACCCCAGCGGTCACCCGGCTCAAGGCCAGGACGGTCAGGGCCAGGACAGCAACATGCAAGACGATGTGCATCTGCCAATAATACCGCGTCCCAAGGAAAATTCTCTGTGACCTCTCCTCTCCCCTCTGTGTTCTCAACTGCCGGCGGCATTCGAGTCGAATCCAGTCATCGCAAGGTTATTGTCTTCCCCAAACCGGCATGGCAAGAACGCCGCACATGCACGAAACCTCGGTCGCCCAGCGCATGGTGGACACCGCCATTGAAGTTGCTGACCAGAACGGCGGCGGTCAGGTGGTGGGCATGCGCCTGCTCTTGGGCGAGATGACCTGCGTGGAGCCGGAGACGTTGAGCTTCGCCTTCGGTGTGGTCAGCCGAGGCACGCGCGCACAGGGATGCCAGCTCGAAATTGTACGCGTGCCCACGCGTCTGCGCTGCCGCACATGCGGCATCGAGCGCGGCGGCGACCTTCTGGAACCATGTGTCTGCGGCATGCCTGGCGGCGAGGTGCTGGCTGGCCGTGAGCTGCGGCTGGATACCATCGACATCGACGAGGAGGCGGCCTTGGCCGCGGGAAAATAGCCATGAGCAAAGAGATCGAAGTGGCCCGCGACGTTTTGCAGGACAACACCCAGAATGCTGCGACCAACCGGCAGCGCTTTGGCCGCGAGGGCGTGTACGTGGTGAATCTCATGTCTGGGCCGGGCGCCGGCAAGACCACTCTCTTGGAACGCACCGCCGAGGCGCTGGGCAAGCGCGTGCGCATGGCGGTGATCACTGGCGACATCGCCACCACGCGCGACGCGGATCGCATCGGTCGCCACGGGGTGCCCGCGCTGCAGATCAACACCGGCGGCGCTTGCCACATCGAAGCGCATCAGATCGCGCGCGCCGCCGACGATCTGAAGACGGAAAAACTGGATCTGCTCATCATCGAAAACGTGGGCAATTTGGTGTGCCCGGCCGAGTTCGATCTGGGCGAGCACGACAAGGTGATGATGCTCTCCTGCACCGAAGGCCACGACAAGCCGGGGAAGTACCCGCTCATGTTCCAGGAGTCGCGCGCCCTCATCCTCAACAAGATGGATCTGCAGCCCCACACCAACTTCGACGTGGAGGCAGCCCTGGCCGACGCCCGCGCCATCAACCCCAGCATCGAAGTCATCAAGATGTCGGCGTGGAAGGGCGATGGTCTGCAGGCCTGGTTCGACTGGCTGCTGGCGCGCATGGCAGCCACCAAGCGCACCTAACATGGATTCGCGCCAAGGCCGTCGCATTCTGGTGAGTGGCGTCGTGCAGGGCGTGGGGTTTCGGCCCTGGGTGTGGCGTCTGGCACAGCAGGCAGGACTGGCGGGCCGGGTCTTCAATGACGGCCAAGGGGTGACCATAGAAGTATTCGGCGCGCCCGCGGCCGTCGCCGGATTCGTCACCAGCTTGGGCCAGCCGCCGCCAGCCGCACGCGTTCACAGTCTGCGCAGCCAAGTGATCGCTGCCCAGGATGGCGAAGGTTTTGTCATCGCGCCCAGTGGCCCGGCCGGCGAAGCGGGCCGACGCGTGTCGATTCCGCCGGACATCGCCACCTGCGCCGAGTGTTTGGCGGAAATTGAAGATACGAAGGCGCGGCGGTTTCACTACGCGCTCACCAATTGCACGCAGTGTGGGCCGCGTTTCTCCATCGCGCGCGAGATCCCCTACGACCGCGCGCACACCACCATGGCCGCGTTTCCCATGTGCCCCGATTGCCAGCGCGAGTACGAGGATCCGGCGGACCGGCGCTTTCACGCGCAACCTATCGCGTGTCCTGCCTGCGGGCCGCTGCTCTTGCTGGTCGACGGAGAGGGCGCGGTGCTGGACGTGGCCGATCCAGCGGCGCCGGCCGCCCGCCTGCTGGCCGAAGGGAAGATCGTGGCGGTCAAGGGAATCGGTGGCTACCACCTGGCCTGCGACGCGACCTCATCGGCGGCGGTGTGCCGCTTGCGCGAGCGCAAGCAGCGTGACGAGAAACCCTTTGCGGTGATGGTGCGCGATCTGGGAGCGGCCGAGGCGCTAGCCGTGCTCGACGATGCGGAGCGAGCGCTGCTGACCTCAGTCGAGCGCCCCATCGTGCTGGTGAAACGCAAGGTCGACTGCGGGCTGGCCCCCGAGGTGGCGCCCGAAAATCCGATGGTCGGCCTGCTGCTTGCCTACTCGCCGCTGCACCACATGTTGCTGGCCCAGGCCGAGCGCCCGCTGGTCATGACCTCGGGAAATCTGTCCGAGCAGCCCATCGCCTTCGACGATGCCGACGCGCAGAGCCGGCTGGCCGGGATTGCCGACGCCTGGATGGTGCACGATCGTCCCATCGAGAACGCCTGCGACGATTCCGTGGGCCGCCTCATCGCCGGCCGGCCGGTGCTGTTCCGCCGGTCTCGTGGCTACGTGCCTCGGCCCATTGTTCTGGCGTCGCCGGTGGCGCCGCTACTGGCCTGCGGGGCGCAGCTCAAGAACACCTTCTGTCTGGCGCAGGGCCGCGACGCCTATCTGGGCCCGCACATCGGCGATCTCGACAACCTGGAAACCCTGGCAGCCTACGAACACGCGGTGGCGCGCCTGCAGCGTTTCGTCGGTATCGAGCCGGAGATCATCGCCCACGATCTGCACCCCGACTACCAGTCGACCCGCTACGCGCTGGCGCGACCCGAGGCGTGCAAGATCGCGGTCCAGCACCACCACGCTCATGTGGCCGCGGTCATGGCCGAGCATGGCCTGGCCGGCCCTGTCCTGGGAGTGGCCTATGACGGCACCGGGTTGGGCAGCGACGGCACGGCCTGGGGAGGTGAGATCCTGTTGGCCGATTTCACGCATTTTGAGCGACTGGCCACTTTGCGGCCGATTCCACTGGCGGGCGGCGCTCTCGCCATCCAGCAGGTGTGGCGCCTGGCGCTGGCTCTGCTCGACGATGCCTTTGATGGCGACCCGCCGCTTGCCGCCCTGGAACTGTTCAAGCTGATTCCCGCAGGTGAGATCGCGCTTTGTCGTCGCATGATCGCCGAGAAGCTGAACACGCCACTGGCTCATGGGGCCGGCCGTTACTTCGATGCCCTGGGCGCGCTTGGCCTTGCCACCACCCAGTCGCACTTCGAGGGGCAGGTGGCCATGCGCTGGAACTTCGTCGCTGAGGCGAGCGAAACGGGACGCTACGACTTCGCGCTGGAAAGGACTGGCAGGCCGTGGGTGATGGACCTGCGACCCATGGTGCGTCAGGCGACCATAGATCTCGTGGGTCATTGCGCGCCGGCCGTGGTGTCGGCCCGTTTTCACAATACGCTGGTGGCGGCCACCGCCGAGAGTGTGCGTTTGCTGTGCCAGCAGCACGGCAAGCACCCGGTAGTATTCAGCGGCGGCTGCTTCCAGAACGCGCGCTTGACCGAATCGCTGCTGGCAGCCTTGTCGCCTGAGTTCTCGGTGTATCTGCCAGGCCAGGTCCCGCCCGGCGACGGCGGCCTGGCGTTGGGACAGGCCTTGGTAGCCGACGCGGTGGCCAGAAAGAGCTAGCGGACACCGGGCTACTTGGACGGGCCAGCCGCAGGGGGAGTCGGCGCCGCGTTGGCGGCGAGCTTGATCTGTACGGGATTGGCGAGCCGACTCGACAAGAGCTGCACTTCCTTTGTCCAATTAGCGGCGCCGCCAGCCGCGCTGGTGCGATCCCAGGAGGTCCCGACGTAGTAGGTCAGAGGGCCACTCTTGGGGGCGGACGTGACCAGCAAGAAATCGAGGTCGGTCTGTTGCGTTTCGACCTTGGCCCCCATGGGCAGCACGATGGCGGTACCCAGATTGCCGCTCTTGCCCTCATTGAGCGGTTCCCAAACCCGCATCGAAGGCGCTTTGTCGTCGATTTCCACCGCGCCGCCAGGGTGCTTGGCGATGCCGATGGCGAACGACAGTGTGCCCTTGACTCCCTTGAAGGTGCTCTCGAATTTGTTGAAATGCGTGCCTGCATCGAGAGTCACGCGCTTGGTTTCGGCCACGCGGGCCGTGCCCCAGCTGGCGTAGGTCAGCTCGAACACCAGACGGATGGGCCCATTGGCCAGCACGCGCGTGCCGGTGAAGTTCTTCGACACCTGCAGCTTGCCCCCCGACCAAATTCCCAACCCGCCGCAGCCGCGCGACTTGCCCACAGCGTAGAAGTCCGCGCCTTCGCCGTGATCCTGGTGGTAATTGTCCGTCATGTACCATTCGTTGACCACCAGCTTGGGAACCCGCTTGACCCAAACGTCCACTCCGCTTGTGGTCAGAGGCTCCTTCTTGCAGGTTTCCAGGTCAGGCCCGTACATGCGGTGGGCGATGAGGTCGTTCTCCCACGCGAAGTCGTCGTGGCGCTCGCGCACGAAACGACCGTAAGCCTTGTAGTCTGCCTCGACCGCCGAGGCGCGTTCCCCGACCCGCAGTTTGAAGGCCTTGCTCTCGCTCGGGGCGAGATCGGTCTGGAACACAATCTGGTCAGGGTTTTCGTCGCCGTCCGAATCGACCAATTGCGAGAGAACCAGCTTGCCCTTGGCGTCCACGACCTGCAGCTTCTTCAGCTCCAACCCGGGCACGACCTTGACCAGGTCGGCAAGCGCGAGCGCAATGGTCTCGGCCGCGCGTTTCACCGCGAGCGGATTGGTCAGCGTGACGACGATGACGTCAGTCTTGTCGGCGATACCCGCGGCGGCCTGGGCCGCGGGCGCGGCGGCTGCCGGGGGTTGACTCGCGGGAGCTGCGGACGCGTACGCAGGCGCGAGCAAGCCGGCGAGTGCGAACATCAGGAACGAACGAGTCTTGTGGGTTGTCATGGGCCGGAATTATCACCGAACTCCTGGCCACAAGGAACAGAAAGTTGGTTCGGGTTTTGACCGTCCCTTCGTGCCGCTGGTGACTCTTGACTCGCTGACGGCGAGTGGGCATCGTCCTCTGCGTGGCCTTCTTGCGGCGCATGGGACAAGGAACGCGGCGGGTACTGCCAGCCCAACACCACGCGCCTGTACGGGCCGATCTGCGTGAGGATGCCGGGCAGCCGTGGCGAAGACATCTTTTTCCTGGGTTGATTCTTCACGCAACTTCCTCAACCCACAGCCGAGAATCCCAACGATGACAAACTCACTGCTCATGCGTCTAAAGGTTTTGATATTCGTTCTGGCGGGGACATTGTGTCTTTCGTGCGGGGTAGTACGAGACTGGAGCGTTTGCGTGCCCACCGATCAGCAGCCGTGCCAAAAGGGGTACGTGTGCACCGCGGATCTCCGTTGTGTGCCAGCTGGCGATGGCGGCAGCGATGGCCTTCTGGCTGTCGATGCAGCCTGGTCCTCGGTACCTGACGCTGCGGTGAGCGGCCCCGGACTTGACGCTTCCCAGCCGGACACGGTACTGGTGGCCACGCCAGCCGATGCACCGCTTATCGTCCCGGATGCGCCGGCCGTGGGCAATCCTGCGGATGCGCCAGCTCTTGATGCGCCTTCCAGTGGAGCGGTGGACGCGCTCGGCACCTGCAGCGCGGATAGGGACTGTCCGGCGCAGAGCCCCCTCTGTTTGGGCAACCGATGCGCGAAGTGTGCGGGTGACAGCGACTGCGCCGGCCGGACAGGAACACCCCTCTGCGCTGCCAGCGGCCTGTGCGTCGCTTGCACGCCGGGCGCGAAACAGTGTTCGTTGTTGCAACCTCAGGTATGTAGCGCCGCAGGCCAATGGCAGGATTCCGGGTCACTGTGTTCGTCCCTATGTAGTGGCGGCAGCTGCGCCGCCTGCCAGCCAGGCACCGTGCAATGCAACGGGCTTCAGCCGCAGATCTGCAATGCCAGCGGTGCCTGGCAGAACATCGGAAGCGCTTGCCCCTACCTCTGCAACAATGCCACCGGAGCCTGCGCCGGTTCTTGCAAGCCGACGTCCGTGCAATGCAACGGGCTGCAGCCCCAGACCTGCAACGCCAGCGGCGCCTGGCTGGACAGCGGAACCGCCTGTCCCCATCTCTGCAACAATGCCACAGGCGCATGTTCGGGTGCTTGCACGCCCGGGGCAAAGCAGTGCAGCGGCCCCCAGCCGCAGACCTGCGACGCGAGCGGAGCCTGGCAGAGCACGGGCAGCGCCTGCTCGGGGTGCGCCACGTGTTCGTCGGCGACGGGCGCCTGTGCACCTGGACCATGTCCGAATCCCGACCAGTGCCACAGCGCGGGCACCTGCGACGCCACAACCGGGCGTTGCTCGAGCCCCCCGGTGGATGATGGGAACACGGACTCTGCTTGCCCAGCGTCGGCGTCTAGGTGTCTGTCGGGAGGCTGCGTGCAGTGTGTGAGTGACCAACATTGCCAAGGCAGCACGCCGAGCTGCGATGCCAGCACCAACACTTGCGTGTGCCGCAGGCCAAGCGTCGGAAATCTGTTGAAGAATCCCGGATTTGACGGCTCGTTCTCTGGGTGGACCGTATATTACGCGACCTTGGCCGCCGATTCAGAGAACTGCTCTGGCTCCAACTCGGTCTATGTTGACAATTCGGAGGCAGATCCAGAGCAGTGTGTTCCGTTGACGGGGGGAACGGCGTACTATTTCGGTGGCAAATTCAAAGGGGGCTATGCGGGGAACTTCGTCCGCTTGCGTTTCTTCACTGGAGACAATTGTACCAGCACCGGCGATAATACATTGGATTTGAACCTTGTAGGTTCCACAGACTGGGCCCCGCTCTGGATGGATCTTGTGGCCCCATCGGGTACGAAAAGCGTCTTGGTCGGCTTTTATGGAATGCAGCAATACTATGACCAGCTTTACCTGAATACCGCCAATCAGTTCTGAGTCCTAACCCCAGCACGTGGACGGATTGATGGCGTCGCGCCGAGGTTGACCCCGATGGCGCGGCGCCGTTGACCCGCGATTGCCTGGTGACGAAGTCCTAATCACGTCGGCTGTGGGCCTGTCGACACACAGCCGACGCGGATAGCGCCAGGTCGTCTGGTGCCATTATTCCATCCGCCCCTAACGATGCGCGGCCCGGGATTAGAAGTTCAACAATCCGCCGAGCCGCTCGCGCGCGTCAGTGCCCGTAGCCGGCGGCGACGATGTTGGCGTGCCAGCAGCTTGGGTTGCGGCTGTGGGACGCCGCCTAGTCACCCGCATTCGCTGTCACGGGGTTCCGCAGAAGTTCCTCACGGCTTGCGCTGCTGTCACGCAGTTGACGGCATCACACGCAAACACTCGAGCATTGGAGCCGGGAACGTCAATGACATACTTGCACTGGCCTCGGTCGGTGTTTGCAATGGCGTGGCTGACACTGCAGCACGCCTGCACAGTCGTTCCGGTCGCTGGACATTGATCCATAGAACCTGCGTCCGTACCAATGGTGGCTGGTTGGCATTGGTCGTCAGACCCACAGGCGACGCTCAGCAACGAGAAAGCCGACAACAGGACGGCCAATACGACCCGAGAAAGCTTCATAGTATTCCTCACAGAAGTGCTGATGGTTCGTGCAATTATCATGGTGGGGTACCGTCCGATCACCAAGTGAACATCATGCCGCTGTTGACGAAGTAGTCGACTTGTTTATCGCCCAAGAACCACGCAAAGCTGGCGCGAAACAGGTCCACGTCGATGTGAAGCCAGGGTCTGACGTGATAGACAGCGCCACCCGAGAAACCCTGCTGGTACTTGATGACGTTGTAGCGCTGATACGCGCTGTCAGACGCACTTTGGTCCAGCGTGTGTATCGCAAACGGAATTAGGTCGTCGGCGCTCGGGAAGACACGGGTGATGCCCCAGCCCGCAAAGACGTCCAGCTTGCCCAGGACAACCATCGGTTGCACGGAGTATCCGTCTATCCAGCGCAAGCTGTTCGCCTGACTGACTGCTGCCTGGCTCGGCTCTAGGGCGTAGTTCAGTCCGAGACCTTGCCCATAGTGACCGCCCAGGCCCAGGCGAAACCGACCTACCTCCGCGCGCAAGCCGTATGCGAGGCCCTTCGCGGCCACGCTGGCCGAGTCCGGAGCATTGGGCCGGTAGAGCTTCTCGTAGACACCATTCACGAAGACAGTGACCTTACCGATTCCTGCTATGGTCGGCGATTCAAAGGTCAGCTCCGCTTCTGGACGCGCCCATTTCGTGCGTGTCCAGGCGCCGTTGAGTTTGACGGGATCAAAGGCCCCAATGTTGAGCTGCAGGCCATGCAACACAGGGGTCCCGTACACCACGCCGGAACAGAAGCCGCTCCCCAGCACACCGAATCCGATTTGGCCCTGCGTCGGACCGCTGGAATCAACTGCGCCCGCATAGCCGACACCGTAGCCGTGGGCGTAGAGGACGTCAGTGTCGGTGTTCCCGCGGGCAAACAACCCCCGTGACCGGCCGGCGAGCAGGCTGCCCCAACCCCCTTCCAGCTTGACGTAGCCCTGCCTCACGTCTGCGTTGTTGAGTTGGGTCTTGTCCTCGCCCAAGTTCTCGACCCACGCCCAGATTTGAATGTAGCCCTTGACGGTGGTGTGTTCGGTCAGAGGACCCCTGACGCCGAATCCGAACGTGTTCGCGATCATTCCGCTGCGAAATCGCAGGCGTTCAACTTTTGCCTGGGGGGTTTCCTGGGTAGTGGTCCCAGCCGTCGTCTCGCTGACGGTCGGCGCCGGCTGCGCCGGCGGCCAAGTTTGCGACCCGTCGGCCGACAGGCCACCACCATAGGGAGTTATTTGGCTCCCGACCGCGTCGGAGCGCGAATTCGGACTATCGTCGCCTCGCACATAACTGGCAAAGGCGCCTACCCGACCGTCGCTGTACACCGTCCAATCGCCGTCATGGGCTAGGATCTTCTCCGCTGCTGCATTTTTCACCAAGAGAGAAGAGCCAAGCACGAGTGAACAAAGAACAACAGATGCCTTTCCGCACGAGAACTGTGATTTCACGGATACTCCCTGTGGCTGGGGGAAGAGAGGAGGGCCGTAGCTATGGGCTGGTTACCTTCGTCACATTAAAGAGGACCCACTGCGGGTAGTCGCCATTGGACTGTTTGTACGGCTGAGTGAAAGTGGCTGGTGCTGGCATGCCGGTCAGGTCCATCGTGCGAGGACTGGCGCAGGTCGTTTGTCGGTCGGGACCTCCACAGTTCATCTGTGCCAGACAGTTGGAGTCGTGCAGGGTCAGCGTGATTACTGACGTACCCATCACCGGGAACGAAGCGGTGTACTTGAAGGGGAAAGTTTCATGGGCTTCGCAATAGGTGTCCTGGCCATATGTAATCGCTGGGGGGTAAGGGAATGCGTTCAGGTAGTAAACGTTTTCGGTGTTGTCAAGCGGGTTGAGGTTTGTTGTCCCTACGGCCGGCTTGACGTGGATTTCATAGGTGTTCCACTTGCTTGGAACCGGCTGGCCGCCCGTGTACCAACCGTCATTGTTTGTTTCCGGATTGGCACTCAACGTGGTGGTTCGCATCGTCCCACCCGAGTAGCACTTGGTCCCCAGAATGCCCCGCACCTCGAAGTTGAGTGTGTATTGTTTCCCGGCTGTTCCTGTCACATTGTGCGTGACACTGCGGAATGTCCCTTGTTTGGTGAAGTCAGTTGAGGTGGCGTTTGGGCAAGCGGTGCCGCCGGTCAACGGGAGCAAGTTGCAGTCGAGCCCGGTAAGGGGTCCATCTGAACATGTTCCGATCCACATGTATCCGTTGAGCGTGGGGACGATAGTGTTGGGGTCGAGTGCTGTCACACCGCCCGCGCTGCTGGAGCTGGTCGTCGCGCCACCCGAGCTGGTCGCGCCTGCTGAGCTGGTGGTGCCGCCCGCAGTGGTCGCGCCGCCCGAGCTGGTGGTCCCGCCGGTCTTGGCGGTCGTGCCGCCCGCGGTGGTGACACCGCCTGAGCTAGTGGTCCCGCCGGTCTTGGCGGTGGTGCCGCCCGCGGTGGTCGTACCGCCCGCGGTGGTCGAGCCGCCCGCGGTAGTCACGCCGCCGGCGCTGGTGGTCCCGCCGGTCTTGGTGGTGCCGCCCTCGGTGGTCACGCCGCCCGCGGTGGTGGTTCCGCCCGCGGTGGTGGTGCCGCCCTCGGTGGTCACGCCGCCCGCGCTGGCGGTTCCGCCCGGAGTGCCACCGGTCTCGGTTGAGCCAGCCGAGTTGGAGACGGTGGAGCCGCCGGTGTCTTGCACGGTCGCGCCGCCCACGCTGGTCGCGCCGCCCGCACCGGACGTGCCAGCCACGCTGGTATTGCCGGCAGGAGACGACTGGCCGGCCACAGGGGTCGTTCCGGGCGATCCCCCTCCGGAGGAACAGGATGCCGCGACGAGTGCGAAGCTCGCGACGCAGAGGATATTCAAAGTCGATCGGTTCATCGGAGGCCTCCTCGGAAACATTGTTCGAGCTTCGCCGGGTCGAAATCCATGCGACGCCGTTTCTCTAGCAGTGGTAGTAGGATGCAATTCGGCTCTCAATTTCAGAAGCGCGAAAAACTATACCGCAAGTCCCGCGTCGATAGGGCGGCTTTTTGTCCACCTTGAAGTCGCCGCCGAGCGCATGAACCCTTGGGCTCTGCCGCGATGGCGCACCGCGCTTCTCTGCCTGATTGGTCAGCGAGGTCTGGCCGACTCTGGTCGCGGGGACGCCGAATCCTCCGCCGACATGTAACCCTCTCTCGCTACCGCGTAGGGGTGCGGCGCGAAGGCAATGCGAGTAGCATGGTGTTTGAGGGTGCCGCTATGTGGCTTTTCCCGCTGGGAGTGTTCGCGTCCGAGTTCAGTTTCGGGTCAGTCTCGTGTTCTACGGGGATAGCGCTGTGCCGAGTCCGCTGACCATTCTGCTCATCGCGATCGCGGGGGTCTTCTGCCACAACGGGTTGAACTACGTGCTCTCGCTGACCGGGAGGCGCAAGGATCCGCTCAAGGCCCTCTTCGGCATTCTATGCTTGCTCGGCGGCGGCTACGCCCTGGCCTGCCTGGCGGGGTATCGCGCAGCCGACGTGCCTGCGTGCCTATACGCAGCGAAGTGGCAGAGTGTTCTCTCCTGCTCGATCCTGATGGTGGTGCCCTGGTTCGTTGGCCTCTACTCTGATTTTCGGCCCAGGCGCTTCCTGGTCGCTCTATCCGCTGCCTTTTTCGTTCTCGGCGCTGCCGACCTTCTTTCGCATCACGGAATCCTTTACTCGGAGATCACCGGGCTGGTCCATCACGAGACCCCTTGGGGGGAACAGCTTGCCTCGCTCGCCGGCAAGGTCTCGCCGGTCGCCTATCCAGCCTACGCGACCGACCTGGTGACCATAGGGTTCTGTGCTCTGTGTGGTCGGCGGCTCCTGCGACGCGGGGAACGGGGCCGTGCCTGGCCGCTTCTCGGATTGGTGGGCTTCGCGGCGGTGACATTTGTCAACGACACCCTGCTCGACGCCGGCCGGATTCGCAGCGTGTATCTGGAGGAGTACGTGATCTTTGCGTTCCTCCTGGTCATCGGTTCCTGGTTGGGTGCTCGTCGGATTCGTGCCGAGAGCAATTACCAGACGCTGTTTCACGCCGTGGGCGACGCCATCACGGTGCACGACGCCCGCACCGGCCAGATTCTCGACGCCAACCAAAGCGCGGCGCGCCTGTATCGCACCACCCGCGCAGACCTGCTGGCCGGGGATCCGGGCCGCGCGGCTTCCGGCGTGGCTCCCTATGAGCCCGCGCTGGCCGTCGATCAGATTCGCTGCGCTGTCAGCGAGGGTCCCGCGACCTTCGAGTGGCTGAGCCGGCACTTCGACGACGGTTCCTCTTTTTGGATCGAGGTGGCCCTGCGCGCCGAAACGATTGACGGGCGCTCCGTCGTGCTGGCCGCCGCGCGCGACATCAGCGCGCGCAAGAAGGCCGAGGACGCCTTGCGGGACAGCGAATCGCGCTACCGCGCGATTGTGGAAGGGTTCGATGGGCTGATCTACATCTGCTCGCCCGACCGCAAGATCGAGTTCATGAACGCCAAGTTGATTGCGCGCACGGGTCGCGATGCCACCGGCGAGTCCTGCTACAAGGTGCTGCACGATCTCGACGAGCCGTGTTCCTGGTGCGCGAATGATCGGGCGCAAAAGGGCGAGACCGTACGCTGGCAGATGCAAAGCCCGAAAGACAACCGCTGGTACGACGTCGTCAATACCCCGATCCGACGCGTCGACGGAACCATCTCCCGGCAGGGGATGCTCAGTGACATCACGGAGCAGAAGAAGGCCGAGGAAGATCGCTACCAGCTCGATGCGCAGATGCAGCAGATCCAGAAGCTGGAAAGCCTGGGTCTGCTGGCCGGTGGGGTGGCACACGATTTCAACAATCTGCTCACCGCGGTGCTGGGCAACACCGAGCTGGCGCTCAGGGATCTGCCCGCGACCGCCCCGGCGCGAGAACCCCTGGGCGAGATCCGCACCATCGCCTGCCGGGCCGCGGATTTGTGCCGACAGTTGCTGGCCTATTCAGGCGGCGGCGGCTTCGTGAGCGAGCCCATCGCGCCCAAGAATATCGTCGAGGAGATATCTCGCATCCTGGAGGTTTCGGTGTCGGCCAAGGTGCGGCTGATCTTCCGCTTCGCCGCCGACGTGCCCCTCGTCGTGGGCGATCCGACCCAGATCCGGCAGGTGGTGATGAACCTCATCACCAATGCCTCCGAGGCCATCGGCGACCGGGAAGGTGTGATTACCCTGAGCCTGAGCAAGCGTCCCATCGAGCGCAGCCACTTGCGCGACTTCGTCGTCTCCACCGACGCGGCCGAGGGAACCTACCTCGAACTGACGGTGAGCGACACCGGCTGCGGCATGGACGAGGCCACGCGCAGCCGCGTGTTCGAACCGTTCTTCTCCACCAAGTTCACCGGGCGCGGGCTGGGCATGGCGGCCGTGCTGGGCATCGTGCGAGGTCACAGAGGGGGCATTCATGTCGCCAGCCAGGTGGGCAAGGGCACGACCGTGACGGTGCTGCTGCCTGCGGCTGCCCCCGAGGTCAGGCTTCCTGTCGAGCCAGCCCCGACCGCCCCGGGGGCGCGACCCACGAACGCTGCGGTGCTGGTGGTGGACGACAACGCGCGGGTGTTGCAGGCGGTCTCGCAACTGGTGGGGGCGTTGGGCTACTCGGTGCTGACCGCGGCTAGCGGCCAGGAGGCGTTGCGCGTGTTTGGCGAGCATCACGCGCAGATTGGGTGCGTGTTGCTCGACCTCACCATGCCCGAGATGGACGGGCTGGAGACCATGCAGGCCCTTCGTGCCGTCGATCCCAAAGCCAGGATTGTTCTGTCAAGCGGGTACAGCGAGCAGGCCGTGCGCCGTCGCATCAGCGGGGATGGGCCCACGCATTTTCTGCAGAAGCCATTCGTCGAGGACGATCTGAAGGCCGCCATTGAGTCGGCTTTGCGTAGCAGCGACGCAAGCAAGCCGGGGTGAGGAATGATGGATCCGGCTCACCACCGAGAGAACACCGCCGCCTGACGGCCGGGATCAGTCCGGCCACGACGACGACCACGGACTCTTGCCCGTTGCACGCCCTTCGGTTCTGGTCATCGGTCTGGACTGCCTGTTGAGCCGGAGAACGACAGCGGCGCCGACGACGCCAGCCATCACCCGATGGGCGTGTTCATCCAGCGCGGACCCGGCCGGCCGCAGGGGCAGCGCGCGGGCTTGCGCATGCTCGACGTGGCGCCGACCATCCTGTCCTGGTTCAATCTGCCGCCCGTCGACGGGTGCGACGGCCGCGTGCTGGACTTGTGATCATTCGATGTAACCAAGGGCGCGCAGGGCGCGCATCGGTCCCGTTTTCGTTGATGCAAAAGGCGCGAGTTCGTTCTTGCGCGAGAGTCTGCCATCCTTGCGCCGGCTCGCCCCAGCCACGCGGCAGCGGCTGCTGTTCACCAGGATCCGCCTGCAAGTCGAAGACGCGCTTGACTCGATTGCCACAGGTATTTCCAGCGTCGGCTGCGCAGGGCAAAGGCTGTCCATAGCTCGGCCGGCGAGCGCGGCGCTGGCCGCGGTGTGGGTAACGGTTTGGCCCGGCTATGTGACGGGAGTCACACTCATTCGCAATGAATGGGAACGGCCACCCGTTTGCTGTTGAGTACCGCGTATTCCCCCTCGCCGATCATCTCCCAGCCGATGAAGCTGGGCTTGCCTTCGCAGAACGCGGGACCGTGGCCCTCGTCGCTGTCCTTGGGCGAGTCGAGCCGGATGCGGAGCGAGTAGAACGCATTCTTGCTTGTCAGCGCCTCTTCGGAGGTCTTGCCCTGGAAGAGGTCCACCCGCAGGCGCGAGGTCTCGAAGCCCTTGGCGCAAACGTGCCACGCAGGATCGACCTGGATAGTGAACTTGGCCTTTCTCTCGGAATACGGGCCGTAATTCGTGGGCGTCTGGCCCTTCTTCCAATCGAACACCAGGCTGGTGCGCGTCTTGCTGGGGTCGAAAGGACAGCGACAGCTCAGGTGTCGCGCCAGCGAACGCGAGATAAGCGTCTCTTTGCCGTAGTAGCGCTCGGACATGTCCTTCATTACGCCCTTGAGGCACCAGCACAGCATCCCATAGGCCGTGTCTAGCCCAGCCGCCTCGGCCTCTTCCAATTTGTGCAGGCGCCGGTCGAGGTTGTCGCAGTAGTCGCGCGCTTTCTCGGTGACAGGCTCGCGCCCCAGGGCTTTGGCTAAACGGGCGGCCACCCGCTTTTGAACGTCAGCGCTGGCGTGCCGCTTGGCCTCGTCAAACACCGCGTCCCACATGCGGCCGTCGTACCAGGTGCGCATCGCCTCAGGGAGCTTGGCTTCGACGCGCAGAAGGAATTCCGGATCATTGATGGGCATGAAGTGCTGGTAGAGGTGGTTGAGAGCGCCTGGCTTGCTCGACGCGGGCAGGGTGTCGTAGGCAAACAGCAGCCGCTTGAGGCGCACGTCATCCCCGCCGTGATCGTGCGCCACCAGGAGATCCCTCAGACAACCCACACAGGGAGTGAGTTGATGGGACTTGATGATGTAGTCCCACTCCGGCGCCGTGACCTTATCGTCGCTGGCAAAGAAGATGGCCAGACGACCGTCCTGTCCCATGAAGTTGCCCGAACGGTGAAGCGATTCGACCGGGTACACCTTGCGAAGGTGGTCGCCGATGGCCGTGGTGTCGGTCTTCATCTTCTTCAATCTCCACAGCATGGCGATGTTGACATCGTCGGCAGCGCCGAAGCGGGCGCCCGGGGGACAGCGCTGCATGGCCGCCAGAAGTCGCTGTACACCCGCCGCGCTGTCGATGTCCTTGGCCCAGGCCGCGTCGTGGACCGAGAACACCAGGAAGCGGTCGTGCACATAGTCGCGCACCTTCTGAATGCGACCGATCAGGGTCTTGCTCTCGCGCAGATCCTGGCGAAAACCCGACGGCAGGCGCGTATAGTATTCCCAGTCATCGGAATCGAAACCGATGCGGCCACTGGTGGCGAAGGTGTCAAGGCCGGCGTGCAGCTTGGCATCGAGAGCCATGATGGCCGGGGTGGGGCGGATGTCGATGCTCCGGCAATCGGCCAAGGCGCGATCGAGCGCGTCGCGCCTGGTCTTGAAAGCCTCGGCACTGTGTCCGGCCGCCCGGGCGTATTCCTCGATGTCGCTCTCGCAGCGCGCGGGATCTTCGAATTTCTCGTCGGCGTAGCGCGGGCATTCGGCTTCCTCGTCGGCCTTGGAATAGAACACCTGCACCCAGGCGCGGCAGCCTGACGGGCCGCAGTCCACGTTCTTGAACTTGATGGTGGGCTCGCTCTTGCGGATGCGGCGGCAACGCTCGGTTACCTGTCGCTCCATGCCGATGCCGGACAGAGTTTCCTTGGTCTTGAGCACGGACTCGACTTCCACGCCGCACACCTTGCAGATCTTGTCGTTGCAAACGCCGAAGGCAGCCGCGAGCGCCGCGGCTTCGCTCGCGCCCGCGCCTTCGCACACGAAGGTGTGGCCGCTCTTGTCAGCAGCGTCGGGCTGCTTGGCCCAACTCGGTTGGGCGAGCGCAGGCTGAGCGAGCAGCAGAGGAAGAAGGGCGATGGCAAGAATGATGGTTCGCACGCCGCGAGCATGCCGCGGGGGCATCGAGAAGAAAAGACCGTACAGCAGAAAGCGGCCGCTCGGCGCTAGTGGGCTGACCTTTGCCAATTCAGCCGAGTTGGGATAGTTTCCGGTTTCGGGCTCCACTTGAAGTTGCAAGTCTGGCGTTCCTGTTGACTGGGCCGATGGACGCCTGACCTGGTGGCGGCTGCGCTCAATTGAAGGAATCAATCCGAGAAAGCGAGGGACGGAAATGGCGAAGCGCAACGCAATCAATGCTTGGTATGGATGGGTGCCGGACCGTCCGGATCAGCGCGACCAACTGTATGCGGCTATCGCGGCGCCGCCGCGCAAGTTGCCGCCCGCCGTGGATCTGCGTGCGACCTGTTCCCCGATCGAGAACCAGGGGCAGCTGGGCAGCTGCACGGCCAATGCCCTGGTGGGCGGTTTGGAGTTTCTGGAGAGGAAGGCGGGCAACAGGGCCACGGATTTGAGCCGCCTGTTTGTCTACTACAACGAACGGGCCTTGGAAGGAACCGTCAATGAAGACGCCGGCGCCATGCTCCGCGACGGGGTCAAAACACTGGTCAAGCAGGGCACGTGCACCGAAAAGAAGTGGGGCTACGACATCGCCAAGTTCGCGGTCAAGCCGTCGGCGGCCTGCTACCGGCAGGCGCTCACTCATCAATTGCAGTCCTATCACCGCATCCTCACGCTGTCTGAAATGCGGTCGTGTCTAGCCGAGGGCTATCCCTTTGTCTTCGGCTTCACGGTGTATGAAGCCTTCGAGTCGGCGACTGTGGCCAGAACCGGCAAGCTCAACCTGCCGAAACCCAGCGAGAAGACATTGGGCGGACATGCGGTCATGGCGGTGGGCTACGACGATGCCAGCAAGCGTTTTCTGGTGCGCAATTCCTGGGGCGAGGATTGGGGGCAGCAGGGCTACTTCACCATGCCCTACGCCTATCTCGCCGACGGCAATCTCGCCGACGATTTCTGGACCCTTCGGGTGCTGGAAAATCCCTAGGCTATCCCAGATAGGGGTAGTCGCGACTGATGAGCCGCGCGTCCCTCATTGCCGCCCAGAAGGCTGGCGGGATCTCTGCATTGGCCAGATCCCGGTTTCGTTGCACTTGCTCGGGGCGGCTGGTGTTGAGCGCGATGGCGGCGACACCGGGCGGGGACATGGCAAAGCTCACGCAAGCAGCGGCGGGCAAGAGGTCGAATTTCCGGCAAAGGGCGTGGAACTTGTCCCGCCAGGCAAACAGCGCTAGGTCTGCCGGGTCATTCTCGTGCAGCTCGCGATAGTCGAAGAATCTGCCACCGGTGAGAAAGCCCGCGTGAAAGACTGCCGAATTGATAATGCCGATGCCCCGCTCGCACAGAGACGCGACCAGCGCGACCACTTCGGGCGGGTGGTGGAACACCGTCAGTGAACAGGCCAGCATGACCCAGTCCAGATCCACGAGGTCGGCCAACTCGCGCACCACTTTCCAGTCCTTGGCGCCCACGCCAATGGGTCCGACTTGCCCTTGTCGCTTCAGTTCGTGCAGGGCGCGGTAGGCGCCCACCACGTCTTGCAGGGCGCGCTGGCGCTGGGCGGGACCTGCAGCGGAATTGAGAAACTCGTCGGGATCGTGCACGGAAACCAGGCGCGGCCGATAGGGCGCGCCCAGCAGTTCGCAGCCTTGCTCCCAGCAGCGAAGAATGCCCTGGTAGCTTATGGCCTGTTCGGCGTCGTGTTTGAGCCCAAACCACACCCCGGTTTCGAAGGTCGGCTCAGGACCACGCAGAGGCGTGCGCACCCAGGCCAATTTGTTGCTGATGATGACCTTGTCAGGCGGAACCCCGAGAGCGCGCAGCCCGTTGCCGATCACTTCCAGGGCCAGACCGGCGCCGTACTTGCCGGCAGAGTCGAGCACCACAGGCTGGTCCGTGTTCTTGACCATCTCGCGCAGAATGGCCAGCTTGAGTTCGTCGGAATGGGCCTGATAGAGATTTCCCAGCGCACTTGTGCCGAACACAATCGGAGGGATCTCCAGTCCGGTTTTTCCCAATTTGCGCATTGTTGCTGTCATGGCACCAGCCTTGTACGGTCGGCCGCGATTCGGCTCAATCGGCCTATTGTTCACTGTGCCGGACGATATACCAAGTCCGGTCAGTTCGTCGAGCCGTCGTCAGCGTGGGGGCGACCAGCGGTCGCCCATTTACACAAAATAGCCATTTTGAGATATACTGCGCCCACAATGCCCAACACCTCTCCTGCAGTGGAATCCCTGGTTCGCGATTTTATCAGCCGCCTGACCGCAGCCATTGAAGCGGATGTTGCCCGCCGACTCCAAGGCGTGGTGGCATCTGTTTTCGGCACGTCCGCCGCATCCGTGGCAGCGCCGCGTCGGTCGGTGGGCAGGCCGGCCCATGTCGCCCGCCCAGTGCGTCGCCGGGTCAAGGTGACTCGAGAGCTAGCCCAGGCGCGCAAGCTCCAGGGCCAGTATCTCGGAGCCTTGCGCGGATTGAAGCCGGCTGACCATGCCCGCGTGAAGGCAGTGGCTCACGAGAAGGGCCTGCCCGCGGCGATCAAGCTGGCCCATTCGATCAAGCGCTGAAGCGCGCCGCGATCTCGCAAAGGCCCTGCGCTGGGAGCGCGGGGTGTGCGCGACCCTGCTCTGTGAGCGCGGTGGGCCGCGGCGAGCAAGACTCGATTGGGCGTCTTGCGCCCGTGCGCGCAATCCTGCCGAGCCTGTGGTTGCCGTGCTTGCGGCTGACCTGCTATGACCTCCCCATGTGCCTGGGGATTCCTGGCAAGGTGATTGGCATAGACGGCCTGGAAGCCACAGTCGACTTCTTTGGTGTGACGCGAAAGGTGCGGCTCGACGTGGTGGACGAGCCAGTGGCGCTTGGCGACTACGTGCTCAACCACGTGGGTTTCGCCATCCGTCGCATTCCTGCGGCCGAGGTGGAGGAGACGCTCAAGCTCTTCGCGGAATTGGCGGCGGCCGGGGACGATCAGGATCTCTTGGCGGCCGACCTGCGCGCCGAACTGGCGGCTACTCAGGAAGGCAAGAAGTGAGCGCAGGCACCAGCGATGGGGCCGAGCTCAAGTTTCGCGATCCCGGCCGCGCGCGCGAATTGACCGCGGCGCTCGCGCGCCTAGTGCAGTCGCTCGGCCGCGCGCCGGTCACGCTTATGCACGTGTGCGGCACGCACGAGCAGGCCATCGCGCGTTTCGGCCTGCGCGCCGGCCTGCCGCCGGCTTTGCGGGTGATCATGGGCCCGGGCTGTCCGGTGTGCGTGACCGATCTGTGCGAGGTCGACGAGGGCGTGGCGCTGGCGCTGCAAGGCGTGCGCATCGCCACCTACGGCGACATGGTGAAGCTGCCGGGCAGCTCGAAATCGCTGGCCGATGCGCAGGCCGAGGGCGCCCAGGTCGAGGTGGTGTACAGTGCGACCCAGGCGGTGGACCTGGCGCGCGCCAGCGATCAGCCGCTGGTGTTTTTCGCGTCGGGTTTCGAAACCACGGCGGTGGCCACGGCCGCGATCGTGTTGGCCCAGCCGCCTGCGAATTTCTCCGTGCTCTCCGCGCACAAGTACGTTCCCCCGGCCATGGAAGCCGTGGCGCGCTTGCCTGAGGCGCGGGTCGAGGGGTTCTTGGCCGCAGGCCATGCGGCCGTGATCACGGGCTTCGGCCTATTTGAGGACTTCGCTCGCCGCCATCGCACGCCGGTGGTGGTGGCGGGCTTCGAGCCGCTCGACATCTTGGCCGCTTTGGTCAAGCTGCTGGAAATGATTCGCGACGGTGAGCACGGCGTGGCCAACGCCTACCCGCGCTGCGTGACCCGCGAAGGAAATCGGCGCGCACAAGATTCGCTGTGGCGCGTGTTCCAAGCTGTCGATGGTCCCTGGCGCGGCATCGGCGTGATCCCTAACGGCAATTTGCAGCTGCGCGAGGAGTGGGCCGCCCTGGATGCCCGGCGCCGTTTTCACATCGATGTGTCGGGTCTGAAACAGGCGGCACAATCCGAACTGTCGCGACGTTGTCTCTGCGGCAAGATCATGGTCGGTCTGGTCGAACCCACCGATTGTCCACTGTTCGGCCGGGAGTGCCTGCCGGATTCACCCGTGGGCGCGTGCATGGTGTCCAGCGAAGGCACGTGCAAGATTTGGTATCAGTATGGAGGACGCCCCGATCTGGGCGGCACAGCATGAGCAAGCTCGGCGACACAGTTGCGCAGAAACACGGCGCGGGCGGGCCGGCCATGCGCGCGCTCATTGAACGCGTGTTTGTCGCAGGGCTGGGCCCGGCCGGCGCGGGCCTGGCGGCCATGGACGACGGCGCGGCGATTGCGATGGGCGATGGCTTCCTGGTGCTGACTACCGACTCCTATGTCATCAAGCCGCTCTTCTTTCCCGGCGGCGACATCGGCCGGCTGGCAATTTGTGGCACTGTCAATGACTTGGCGATGATGGGTGCCACTGAACCTATGGGTCTCACCTGCGCGGTCATAATCGAGGCTGGCTTTGCCATTGCCGATCTGGAACGCATTCGCGATTCGATGCGCGCTACCTGCACCGAGGCGGGCGCCGCCATCGTGACCGGCGACACCAAGGTCATGGGCAAGGGCGAGCTGGACGGCCTGGTCATCAACACCGCAGGTGTGGCCTTTGCTCGTCGGGTGGTGCCCGATTCTGGCCTGCGCTGCGGAGATCGCATTATCGTCAGCGGAAGTGTGGGCGACCATGGTTTCGCCGTCATGGCTGCGCGACACAAGTTGCAGCTCGAAGGGGCGCTGGTATCCGACGTGGCGCCACTCAACGGCCTGGTCCGGGCGGCCCTGGCCGCAGGCGGCGATGGCATCAGCGCCATGAAGGATCCAACCCGCGGCGGTCTTTCGAGCGCCTTGCACGAGATGGCGGCCAAGGCCCAGGTTGGCATCGTGCTCGACGAGGCGTGCCTGCCGGTGCGACCCGAGGTGCGCGCGGCCAGCGAGCTGCTGGGCATCGATCCCTTGCACGTGGCCAACGAAGGCAAGGCGGTGATGGGCGTGCGCGCCGACGCCGCCGAGCGGGTGCTGCAGGCTCTGCAGGCCCACGCCCTGGGCCGCGAGGCTGCCATCATCGGCACCTGCGTGGCCGAGCGGCCCGGCTCCGTGATCCTCGACACTGGCTTCGGCCGGCGCTTGCTGGCCGAGCCCGAAGGCGAGCTGTTGCCGCGAATTTGCTGACGGCGCTGACTACATTGCGAAGGCGATGCCGGTCACGCTCACCTTGGCGACGCGGTTGAGCCAGGCCAGCCAGCGGGCGCGGGGATAGTAGTAGCGGGCGATGTCCACCACCGCGATGCCCAGCACCATTGAGCTAAGCAAGAGGCGCGGGGCACCGCCGTCACGATGAATGCCGCGGATGTCGCCATCAACGGGCTCCACGCCGGTCCAGTTCGCCAGCACGTAGCCAATGGAGAGCAGGGTATTGAAGGCCAGCATGCCTTTGCGAAAGGGCGCGCTGTCCATGCGCAGTCCCGGTCGCCGGGTCAGGATGACCTCGTCTTCGTAGTGCTGGCACTGAATGCCAGCGGACACAATGGTGTACAGGCCGGGTCGGCCGGCCCAGTAGTGCTCGTGGTTGTGTTTTCTGCAGTTTTCGCCGGAGCAAGTGATTGACGGGACGATGGCAAAATAGGGAATGAAGCCAAGGAAGGTCACGGGCTGGAAGGTGGGCACGTTGCCCGTGGCAAGGTTGGCGATGATGTGGCAGGACTCGTGCGCAGCCAGGGCCGTGGCAGCGCCCCCGGCGAAGATCGCAGCCGAGCGCCAAGTGAACCACGGCGGCGTCGGCTCAGGCGGCGCGGCAGCCGTACTCAGGCCGGGGCTCGCCGGGACGGGCTGCAGATCTGAAGCCGGCGCCGCGGCTGCATCCGGGCCCTCTGGGTGCACAGAGGTTTCCTGCGCAACGCTCGGCCCGGTTGCCAGCATGGAAACCACGAGCGCCGCCCGAGCGCCGCAGGGACGGCGGGCGAGAAGCCCTGCTGGAAAGCCCTGCTTCATTGTGAGAGGCGACCTGCGCGCTGTTGAGAATGTCAACATCCTGGGCGGCCGAAAGGCTGGGGTAGGGTTCCTTCGTCCTCGGTGTTTCAGTCTTGGGCAAACAGCTAGAGCGCCTACTGGCGCAGCCAGTTCACGACGAAGAGACCATGCCCGCCCTGAATGCCCGTTCCATCAGCCGAGAGCGCGCCACCCGCGTCGGTGCTCAGCAGGTCGTCGGTCCACGGGCCGTCGAGCGGGGCACCGGAGGCCAGAATGCAACTCGCGTCGGGGCAGTGTTCCAGCTTCCAGGCCACGCCGCTGATGTTGTTTTGCGCCATCCACGCGAACCAAAGGTTGGCCTCGGTTTCGCAAACGTAGTCGTGGGGAGGAATGGTGGTAGTCAGACCTCCGTCGGCGTAGGTCGCGCCGAACTCGGTTATGAAGAGGGGAAGCCCGGCGGCGATGGCGGTGTTGCCCTTATCGCGCACCGACTGCTGATGGGTACACGAGTAGAAGTGGAGGGTGTAGAGCAGGTTGGTCCCGGCCACCGGGTCGGCGGCCGCCTGCTCGACTTCTTGTGAGTAGTTAGGCGTGCCCAGCACGATCAAGTTGTCCGGATCCACGGCGCGGATCGCTGCAACCACGGCCTGGTGGTAGACTTTGATTTGCTTCCAGCTGTATGCGGTGGGCTCGTTGTAGGGCTCCCAGATGACGTTGGGATAGGCGCCGTACTTGGACGCCATGGCGCGGAAGAACTCCACTGCTTCGGCTTGTTGAGTTACCGCTCTCTCGGTGTGCCAGTCGACCAGCACGTAGACGCCGAGCTCGATCGCGTGCTGAACGATGTGCTCGACCCGGGCCTGCATGTCCACGGGATCGCTCAAGTAGCCGTCAGATGCATCGGTCCCCATGGAGGCGCGGATTACCGACAGTTTCCAGTTGTCGCGCATGTAGGCCAGTGCCGGCTTGCTCTCGGCAAAAGGCTCGCTCTCCCAGTTGAGCCACATGCTGCTGACACCTTTGAGCTGGATGGGCGCTCCCGCCTGATCCTGAAGTTGGGTTCCCACGACTTTGAGCTGCCCATGGATGACCACCGGCGAGCTCTCGGGCGCTGTCCCGGCGTCGGGAGGGACTATCCAGGTGTCAAGCTTGGGACTTTCGGCGCAGGCCAGGATGAACAAGGGCGCGGCCAAGAAAACCAGAGCGAACGAGAGACCGTGATTACGCATTTGTGCATCCATTTCGGGAGGAGAGTCTCGAACCGGCGCGCAGGGGTCAGCTTTTGTTGTTGGCGCTGCCACACCGTATGTTGCAGCCTTGGTTTTAGCTGACTCGGTGGCCGGGAGCACGAACGGTCTTCCACAGTGTAGAGTCCCTGGCATGTCGCGTCCCACGGCGGTGCACCACGTTGCCCTCAAGGTGCAGGATCTGGCCCGCGCCGAGCGATTTTTCGCGCAGACGCTCGGCCTTGCGGTGCTGCGGCGCTGGCCAGCATCGGATGGTCAGGGCGAGCGCTCGCTCTGGCTCGACCTGGGAGCGGGGGCGTTTCTGGCGCTGGAGAAGTCGTCGAGCGAGGCCGGACCGCTCGCCGCGGACGGGCCGGGTTTGCATCTGCTCGCCCTGCGCATCGAGCGCGCGGAGCGCCAGGAGTGGATTGATCGGCTGGCCAAGGCTGGCGTGCCGCTCTATGAGCAGACGGCCTTCACCATCTACTGCCGGGATCCCGAAGGCAACCGCATCGGATTGTCGCACTGGCCCGATCCCGCGTAGCCCAAAGCGGAGTAGACTGCCCCGATGCGAGCCGTTTTCGTCATGTTGAAGACCGACCCGGGCCACGTGACCGAGGTGGCCAACTGTATCGCCGAGATCGAGAGCTTCTCGGAGGCCTATAGCATCAGCGGGCAGTACGACCTGCTGGTCAAGCTGTACGTGGACGACGTGGACGGCGTGGGTCGGCTCATCGAACGGGAGATCCACCCCATCCCGCACATCCGCGAAACCTACACCCTGCTGACCTTCGAGGCCTTCGGGGCATCGGCCGGGTAGCACAAGCCCATTCCCATGTCACACGTCGTGCCTCGACGTGACGGCCTGGCGGGCGAGCTGGTCGCAGCGCTCGTTGTTGTCCACGCCGGCGTGGCCAGCCACCTTGACCAGCTTCACATGCGAGAAAGTCGCCAGTTGTTCGCGCAGGCTGGCCACCAGCTCTTGATTCGCCTTGGCTTTCCAGCCCTTGCCCAGCAGGCCCAGGGCGTAGTTGGAATCGCTGTAGACGCGAATGGGCCGGGTGTGATCGGGCGCCAGCTCGGCGGCCAAGTCGAGCCCGCGCGCAATGGCGGTCAGCTCGGCGATGTTGTTGGTGCCCATGCCTAGGTACTCGCCGCGCTCTGCGCGCTCGCGGTCGGCGACCACCACGATGCCGATTCCCATGGGGCCGGGGTTGCCGGAGCAAGCCCCGTCGGTCCACACGTGAATCGTGCCGGGGGCGTGGTCGTCGGTCGTGGACGCCGAGGGCGCGCGAGGGTGTGCAGCAGAGGCAGCACGAGGCGCACGCGCAGGGCGGGGCTGGGCAGGGGACGCGGGCTGGCTCCCCGGCTCGGCCAGCGGCACCAGGTTCCCGGGAGAGGGCCGGTAGCTCTTGGGATCTTCCTGGCGGTACTTCATCTCGGCCCGGCCTTCGCTGTCCAGAACCGGTCGTTGGTCGTCGCCCACGCGGACCCAGACGGGCTGGCCCTTGAAGCTCATGCGTGACCAAGACATCATGGCCGCCCACTATGGCCGGATTCTCTGGCGAGTTTCCACAGTTTCTTGAGTCCTCGACTCGGTGGTTTGAGACAACGCTTCAGCAGAAAAACAGGTAACCTCTCGCCGTGACCGAAACCGGAACCGAAAGCAAGACGGAAACCAACAAGACCACCCAGCCCGACCGTGCCGTCGAGGTGGGCCACGGCGTGCTGTTCATCGGATTCGCCAAAGCCTCATTCATGGTGTTCGGGGCCTTGCAGAAGTTTTTGCTCGCCCGCGTGGTGGACCTGGCCGAATACGGCGCCTTCTCGGTGGTGAACAATGCCATCTCCATCGTGAACAACACCATCGTGCAGGGAACCATCCAGTCGGTGTCGAAGTTCACCGCCGAAGACGACGCACGGGCCGGCGCGGTCCAGCGCGCGGGCCTGAAGTTGCAGAGCATCCTGGGCGTGGCCGTGGCGGTGGCTTTCTTTCTGGCGGCGCCCGTGGTGGCCGGGTTCGTGAATGCCCCGGAGCATACCTCGCTTTTCCGCCTGGCCGCGGCCATCCCTCTCGTCTACGCCTTCTATACGGTGTTCGTGGGCACGGCCAACGGCCAGCGCCGCTTTCACGTGCAGGCGAGTTTCGACGTCGGCTTTTCCATCACCAAGACAGTGCTTCTTCTCGCTGGCGCAGCGGTCGGGCACATGGTCGGGCATTCGGTGGCCGGGGCGTTCGCCGGGTTCATCGCCGCGGCGGTCGTCATCATGTTGGTGGCCGCGCGCAAGATGTGGCTGGCTCCAGGGCAAGGCCGCTTCTCGCCAGCGCGCCTGCTGGTGTTCATGGGAGGCGCGGTGACTTACACTGGGCTCATCAATCTGGCGCTGAGCTACGACTCGCTTCTGCTGCGGCGTTTTGCCGGGGCTGCGCTCGCGGGGCAGGGGAGCAAGGCCGACGCGCTGGTGGGCGTGTACGAGGCGGTTCGCAGCCTGGCGCTGCTGCCCTACCAGGCGCTGCTGGTGGTGACCTTCGTAATCTTTCCCTTGGTCTCGCGCTCCACCTTTGCCGAGGACCGCGAGGCGACGCGGGCTTATGTGCGGCAGACCCTGCGCTACGCGCTCATCTTCGGCGCGGCCATGGCGGTGGTGCTGGGCGCGCGCCCCGCGACCCTGTTGCGGATCTTCTATCCGGCTGGCTATGGCACCGGCGCGGCGGCGCTTCCGATTTTGGCGGCTGGTGTGGTCGCGCTGGCATTGCTGTCGATTGCGGGATCGATCGTGACAGCGTCGGGTCGGCCCTATGTCGCCGTGGCTCTGGTGGCCATCACCCTGGTCGCGGGCACAGGCTTGGCGTTCACCCTGGTTCCACGCGCGGTTGCCGGCCCCGCCATGTTGTCAGCCGCAGCCGTGTCGACCGCGGCCGGCATGCTGCTCGGCTTCTTGGCAGCTCTCGGCTATCTGTGGCGTCGCTTTGGCGCCGGGCTGCCGTTGCTTTCGGTGTTGCGTGTGCTGCTCGCGACGGCCCTTGCTGTGGGCGCGGCTCGCCTGGTGCCGGGCGCTGGCATCGTGGCCGGCGCGACAGCCATGGCGCTGGCCGGCCTGGTGTTCGGCGTGGCCTTGCTGGGGACGCGCGAATTCGGCGCCACCGATCGCGAGAAGTTCTTCAAGATCTTGCATCGGAAGCCAGCGCGGTAGGGGCGACCTGCGGTCGCCCAGTCCGAAGGAGCGCCGAACAAAAAGGGGACAGGCCAGGTGCGAGAGTTCTCGAACTCAGTCGTGCAGAAGTCAGTATCGAGGACAGCCCGCGGCCGACGGGGACTCATCAGGCGGATCGTCGTGAAGCCGAGCGCCGGACCCCACGCACCGCGCGGTCGGCGATGCGAGCTACTTCGCGCGGGCTGACGCCCCTGGCCCGCGCCCGCGCGAGCGCGACGGCAAAGCGTGCCTTGGGCAAAAGGGCTTGCTTGATGATGCGGATCTCGTCCTCAAGCGCTTGCACTCGGTCAATAACTTCACTATGGCGTGGCATCGCTGACCTAGAAACAGGCTACCACAGACGCAGGACGCGTGCTCCTGTCGAGCTGCCGCGCTCTCAATCCTCGTGCTTGTCGCCCATGTCGTGCAGGCGCGCGTAGAGGCGCGGGCCTAGGCTGGACACCATCAGCTTCTCTACCTCTCGCTCGACCAGCTCTTGCTGATTGGTATCCTTGTAGATAAAGCGGATGCCCATGCCGGGCGTGTTCATGTCACCGTCGTCGTCGTGGCGGGTTTCGCCTTCGTGCAAGATCCAGCGCACTTCACCTAGCAGGACCATGGGCTCGTCCATGTGGGGCACCAGCAGCTTGAAGAGAAACTGGGTTCCCACGTCGAGTGGCTTTTTGGTCTGGATGAAGGTGCCACCCTTGGAGATGTTCTTGGTGTAGTCGTAGAAGAACCGGTTGAGGCGCTGGTACTCAACCCTGAGCTCGATGGGAGCCCGTTCCTCCTGGCGGCGTTCATGCGGCTGCGGCATCCTGTCTCTCAACCGTGATCGTTGCACGCTCTGCCGCCTGGATCAATCGCCGTTTCGGCCTGCGCCCCTTGATCTGGGGTGGCGTGCTGGCGCTGGCTGCCCTGGCGCTCGACTTTGTCCCGCTCTTCGACCTGCTGGGGTTCGACTTTTCCTTCGCGCTCGGTCTGGTCGCTGCCTTTGCCGCGGCCGATGTGGGCCACGGCGCCGTGACCGCGGCTCGGCGCGCGCACCGCCCGGTGTCGCTGCTGTCGCTGGTGTTTTCCGCGGCGGTGGCTGGCCTGGCGCTGCTGGCGGCGCCGTTGCTGCTCTCGCTGGCCAATGCCTTGCGCGTGCGTAACTGCAACCTGCCCGTGGGTTTGGCCTTCTACGTCCTGCTGCCCGTGGCCAGCGCATTGGTCGCCGCGCCCGCGGGTGTGCTGGTGGGCTTGCTGGTACGCGGGCCACGCCTGGGGCGCGTGGTTGCGCTCACGGTGCCGGCCGTATCAATCGCGTGGGCGTTGCTGCGCCTCTATGTAGACCCACCGGTGGCTGCCCTGGACCCGTTTGGCGGCTACTTCCCTGGGCCGATCTACGACGAAGGCCTGCGACCATCGGCGCGCCTGGTGTGGTTCCGCCTGGCCAATCTGACCTGGATCGCGACGGCCGTTGCGCTCACCGGTTGCCTCAGTCACGGTGGACAGCCCGCTGGGGCAGGCCCGCCGGCGCTGGCCTGGCGCCGCTTTTCGTCGCGGCTGACCCTTGCCAGGTGGCTTGCAGCGACCGTGGTCCTGCTGGTGGGCTCCGCGCTGTGGTTCGGTTTTCGCGCCGAGCTTGGCTTTCACCAGACAAAGCACGATCTGGTGCGCGTGCTATCGCGGCGGACGCAGAGCGAGCATTTTGTGATGTGGAGCGATCCAGTCGGGGACACGCCCGCCGAAATTGCGCTCGTGCACAGCGATCTGGAATTCCGCTACCATCAGCTGCGCGCCATCCTAGGCAGCGAGCCGCGCGCGCCCATCACCGTGTATCGGTTTTCTTCCGCGCAGGCCAAGAAGGATTTGGTGGGCGCCGGCGGCACTCTGTACGCGAAGCCCTGGATGCGCGAGATCTACGTGCAAGCCGAACATTTCCCAGCGTCCCGGCTGCGCCATGAGCTGGCCCACGTTTTCGCCGGCGCGTTTGGCGATTCACTCTTCGGGGTGTCATTGGCGTGGCGCTGGTGGGGGCCGCTGCCGGTTCCGCACTTGGGCACCGGACTCATCGAAGGCGTGGCCGAGGCGGCGGACTTCGGCGATCCCGACGGGCGCGCGACCTTGCACCAGCAGGCGCGGGCCATGATCGCTCTTGGCCAGGCGCCCTCGCTGGCGCGGGTCATGGGCGCCGGGTTCAGCGCCGAGTCCGGCGCGCGCGCCTATGTTCTGGCGGGATCGTTCTGTCGATTTTTGCTCGATCGCTTTGGCGCGGACAAGCTGCGCGCGGCCTACCGCTCGGCCGGCGATTTCGAGGCGGTGTATGGCTCGCCTCTGGCCGAGTTGGAGAAGTCCTGGCGGGACTTCCTGGACACCCAGCCCTTGGACGCGCGCGACGAGGCGCGGGCCAAGGAGCGTTTTCGCAAGCCCGCCATCTTTCGCAAAGTCTGCGCGCGCGAGCTGGCCGAGCGCGTGGCCGAGGCGCGCGAGCGGATGGGGTCGATGCCAGAGGTGGCGGTTCGCCTGATGGAGAGCGTGTGCCGGGACGATCCTGACGAGCCGGCCTATCGGTTGGAGCGGGCCGCAGCGCTGGCCGCGGCCGGCGCCTCGGACCAGGCACTCGCGCTGGCTAGGCCCATGCTCGACGATGAGACCCTGACCTGGCCGGTGCGCGCCCAGGCCGCCAACTTGATCGGCGTGGTGGAATTTCATCGCGGCCACTTCGCCGAGACCGCCGCAGCGGTGGAGCGCAGTTTGGCGCTTGCCACCGACGAGAACGAGATGCGCATGGCCTGGGCCAAGCGGCGCGCCCTGGCCGACGCTGGCGCCCGCGGGACGCTGGGCCGTGCGCTGTTTGGCGACGGTCCTGGCCGCGTCCCCGACCCGGCCTTGGTGGTTTTCCTGGTGGACGAGTTTGCTCGCCGCCACCCCGAAGAAGCGCTAGGGCCCTATCTCGTCGGGCGCCAACTCGCCGGCCGGGATCCTCACTTGGCCCTGGCTCCTCTGGCTCAGGCCTGCCCGCTCGATGGGCCAGCCCTGGCGGTTCCCCTTGAACCGGCCTTCCTCAAAGAATGCCGCAGGCTCTACGGCGAGTCAGCCTTCCTGGCCGGCGATCTATCGCTCGCTCGTCGAATCTACGAAGCCCTCCGCGATCGAGCGTCGCTGCAAGCCGATCGTCTGCGTGCCAGCGATTTTCTGGAGCGCATCGTCTGGCAATCAAGCCAATAGCGCGGAAAAACTCGCATTCCCCCTCTGCGTCCTTCCCTCTCCACTCTGCGTTCTCAGCGGTGCGTGACTTCGCACAATTGGCTACACTCGCAATCCGTGCGTTCTCGCTCATCCCATAGTGTCAAGCTCAAGCCGGCGGATCCCTTTGACCTGATCCGCTGGCTGGCGCGCAGCCAAAGCGATCCGCGCAAGGCCGTGGCCGAATTGGTCCAGAACTCCATCGATGCCCACGCGCGCACGGTGCGCATCGAGCGCCGGCGCGTGCGCCACACGCCCGCGCTCATCATCCGCGACGACGGCGAGGGCGTGCTGCCTGAGCTGGGGCGCGAGGAGGCCCTGAGTTCGCTGGTGACGGAAATCGGGCACTCACGCAAACGCGGGCTGTCGCCGCGTGAGCGCCACGATCAGGTGGTGGCGGGAAAGTACGGCATCGGCCTGCTGGGTTTTTGGTCGGTGGGCCGGCGCATGGACATCCGCACGCGCGTGCGTGGATCCGAGGTGTGGCTCTTGCACCTGGTGGAGGATCAGGAAAGGGCCGAGATTCTGCGCGACCGCATGCCGCTCGAGAGTGACGAGACTTTCACCGAGATCATCGTTTCGGAACTGCACGATTCGGCCTTGCGCATGCTGGGCGCACGTCGGCTGACGGAATACCTGGCCGCCGAGCTGCGCGGCGCGATCCTGGCCAGCGGCGTGTCCATCGACATCTTCGACGGCATGGCGCGCGGGCCGGTGCCGAGGCGCTTTTCCGTGGTCCCCCGGCGTTTCACCGGCGAGCCTCTGGCCCTGCCGCCGGAGATCCCGGTCGATGGGCATTTCCCGATTCGGCTCGAGCTGTACTTGGCCCGCGGCCTCGAACGACCCGCGCTGGAAGTGAGTTGTGCCGGGACTCTGGTGGCTGACGATGTCGGCGAGCTACGCAACTTGGGCCTGGACCGGCCGCCATGGACGGGCCGTGATCTGGCCGGCTTGATCGATTTCCCCGGTTTCACCGTGCCGCCGGGCACGCGCAGGGGCGTGGCGCCCGACGCCGCGGCCGAGGCCTTCGTGCGTGCGCTGGACGGGGTCGTGCCCTTGGTCGAGGCCGAGCTCAAGCGCCTGGAGCGCGAGCGGGGAGCCGCGGCCAGCCGGCAGGTGGTGCAGGACCTGCGGCGCGCACTCAAGGGACTGCGCAACCGACTGCCGCAGTACGAGCTGCCGGCCGTGGCCAGCGAAGAGGCCGAGGTGCGGGATGCAGCCCAGGAGGGGATCGCACCCAGCGGCGCCGAGGTGGCCGCGGGCGATAGCACGGGCGAAGAGCAGGATGAATCCTCGCCTGGCCGGGATCGCACCTTGGATCTTTTTCCGCCTGGACCGCTCTTCGCCATCAAGATCTCACCGCCCGAGATCACGCTGGCGCCCGGCCGCGAGCGTCGCGTGCTGGCTGTGGGCGCGGACGAGTCAGGGCGGCGTGTGCTGGGCGAGGTGGACATTGTCTGGAGCACGGCCTCGCCGGTTCTCTCCATCGTGGGCCAGGGGAGGCGACCGGCCCTGCTGGCCTCGGCCGACGCGCGTCCCGGCAGTCGTTTTTCGCTGGTCGCCGAGGGCCGGCAGGGCGAGCACCGGGCACGGGGCGAGGCCGCCGTCGTAATCATCGAGGCCGAGGAACCCAGCACCGGTCTCGGTTTCGGTATTCCCGAGCCCGAGCTGGTGGACGACGCGGGCGCGACCTGGCGCAGTCGCTTCGACGGCCGGCGCTGGCAGGTCAACGCCAGTCACGACGACTATGTGGCCTTGCACGGGGATGCCAAGGCGCGCCTGCGCTACCTATTGGCCTTGCTGGCCAAGGAAATCGCTCAGCGCACCCATGGCGTTCCGGGCAGCGAGGCGGCCTTGGAGAGCCTGGTCGAGATCCTGGCCCACGCAGAACGGAACCTGCGCGGCGGATGAGTGTCTGCGCAGGGAGAGATCTCAGTAGCAGTAGCCGACTTCACTGAGGAAACCGGCGTAGTACGACGGGTAGAAGGAGTAGCACGTCGTTCCCAGCGGGCAATTATTGCCATCTACGAAACAGTACTTCACACAGGTATTGCCCGAATAGTCGCAGAAGTATCCGGGCGCGCACTCGCTGTCGAAGCCAGAAGGACACGATGAACCCGCGACGCCGGTTCCTGTCTGTTTCTGGCAAAAGCTGTCTCCATTGGTGTCCGCGGAACAGCCGAATCCCGCGGGACAGGACTGAAGAGGGCTCTTCGGATTCTGGGGCGAAACCGGATCACATATCTCGGCACAAACGGACACTCCCGTCATGTAGTCCCCGTTCGGCCAAGTGATTTGCAGGCAACCCTGGGTCATATCGACCTCTGGACAGTCCGAATCGAACTCACAGTACTTGGAGCAGATGCCGGCGAAACATCCGAATCCGCTGGCGCAGACCTTTGCGCTGCTGCAGTCTGCGCCGTTGCCCGGGCCGATGTCGGGGGTGCAGGTCAGACCTATGGACTCGCTGGCGGCATGGCAGACCTGTCCGGCCGGACATCCGCAGGCTGGCAGGACGTTGCAGGTGCCACCAGCTTCGGGATAGTCCGCCAATGGGCATGCGGACGTCGAGCCCGAACCTCCGGCGCCACCAAGGGAGCCGCCCATCCCGCCTGGTCCGCCTGTTGCGCCTGCTACACCTGTTGCGCCTGCAACACCTGTTGCGCCTGCTGCGCCTGCTGCGCCTGCTGCGCCTGTTGCGCCTGCAACACCTGTTGCGCCTGCAACACCTGTTGCGCCTGCAACACCTGTTGCGCCTGCAACACCTGTTGCGCCTGCTGCGCCTGTTGCGCCTGCTACACCTGTCACGCCTGCTGCGCCTGCGCCGCCTGATCCGCCTGTCACGCCTGTCACGCCTGCTGCGCCTGCGCCGCCTGTCACGCCTGCTGCGCCCGTTCCGCCACCGCCGCCGCCGAAGCCTCCCACGCCTGAAATGGAAACGCAGAGCGAAGCGCTGTTGCAGATGTAGCCGCTCGGGCATTCGCCTTTGTCAGAGCACTGGGTCTTGCCGCTCTGGAAGTGCGCATCGCAACCGACGAAGAACATCAGAAATATGAGGCTGCCTCGCTTCATGTCGTCATTCCTAGGTTAGAAGGTCGCGCTGAATGCGGCGCCTGTGAAACCGGGCCCGACAGCGGGCGCAAGAACCACGGGCCTGCGCTCGTCATTGCCCGTGGCCCAGAGGATTGTCGCGGTCACGATGGCCGCGCCGCCCAGGCCGTAGCCGACGAACTGCCAGTTCGAGTAAGACTTGCCGTCGCTGTACTTGCCTGGGTCATACTTCTTCTCGACGTCGGAGAAATTGGACGAGGCGAGATAGGAGAGGATACCTCCCGTGACCAGCCCGACCACGCCCACCCCTCCCAGCACCCAGACTGCAATCTTGCGACCATCTTGGGAACCCGATTCTACCGGCGGGGGCACTTGCGCCCTCGCATAGGCCGAGCCCATGTCAGGCGTCGTCGCGGTAGTCGGTCCGGTGGCCGGAGCTTGCGTCGGTGCGGCTGGCGCACCATAAGTGGGTGGTAGCGCTGGCGTCGCGGCCGAGGCCGCTGGCGATGAAGGCGCGGCAACGGAAGCCGTCGCTGGCGCTGTCGTCGTGGCCGCGGCCGTTCCCGCTGCTTGTGTCGCGCTTGAACCCCGCTGGCGCAGCAGGGTCATCTCTGAAATCCAGCCCTCCACCTCGGCCCGGTCATCAGGCGCGATGTCCTTTTTCTTGTGCAGGTACTCGCGCAGGTTGGACATGGCCGGGTCGGGACGGCGCAGATAGTAGTAGCAGGCGCCCAGGTTGCGCACGAAGACCGGCATGCTCGGGTTGTCGATGCTCAATTGCAGGAAGATTTTCGCGGCCTCTTCGTAGTTTCCCGTCTTGTAGAGCTGGGTAGCCTGCTTCGCGTTGGCCGTACTCTGCTTGTCCAGACCCGCAGCGGCGGCCTCCGGCGCGCGAAGCACAACACCCATGGCCAGCACGGCGAGAATTCCCAGAGAGGCCGTATTCAGTTTCGATACCATGCGTCTTCCCCTCATCGCCGCCGATGTTACGCCGCCCGTGGAAATCCGCACGAGTTTTCGTGACCAGGACAGCGGTGGAAGGGGCGCGTGCTACGATTCCTGTGCCGGTTTGTGACTGCGCAATGGTAGGAACGCACGACGATGCCTGGTTTGAGATTCATCCGAAACTCGGAAGAAATGCCGGTGGCCGCCGGCCCGCGCTCGCGCGTGGCGGCCTACGACCTCGGGTCGAACTCGTTCCACTTGCTGGTGGCCGAGGCGGATGGTCAGGGCGGCTTGCGATTGCTCGAACAGGCGCAGGAGATGGTGCGGCTGGGCGCGGAATCATTGCGTGACGGCATCATTCCCGAAGACGGCTTCGCGCGCGGCCTGGAGGCTTTGCGCAAGCTGCGCGGCCTGGCTGATCGGCATCAGCCCGAGACCACGGTGGCCGTCGCCACCAGCGCCATCCGTGAGGCGCGCAACGGGGCCGAGTTCGTGAGCGCTGTCGAGCGCGAGGTGGGACTCAAAGTCGAGGTGCTCGACCCGTTCAAGGAGGCCACGCTCATCTACTGGGGCGCGCGCCAGGCGCTGGATCTGGACAAGCACAAGGTCGCGCTTTTCGACGTGGGCGGTGGCTCGATCAAGGGGTTGGTGGGCGACGCCAAGGAGTGCCTGTTCGCCACCTCCCTGCCGATGGGCGTGTTGCGTCTGCGTGACGAGTGCGCCTTCACCGGCAAGATGTCCCGCGCGGACCTGCTCACCGCCGAGACGCGCGTGCGGGTGTTGGCGCAGCCGGCGATCCGGCAGATGCAGAAAGTCGGCTTCGACTTCGTTACCTTCACCTCGGGCACGGCGCTGGCGCTGGCTCGGCTGGCCAAGGGCAGCGAGGGCAAGGTCGCGCCGGTCGCGGGCAAGGCCGGCGAAGGGTTGGGTCGTCACCTCGCGCTGTCGCTCGACGATCTGAAAGCGCTGGAGCAGCGCCTGGCCGACGCCAGCGAAGAAGAGCGTGCCGCTCTTCCCGGGCTGAGCGCCTTGCGTGCGGACACTCTCTTGCCCGGCACAGTCGTGCTGCGAACCCTGCTGGAGCTTACCGGCTATCCTGGCGCCCTGGTGTGCGAGAGCGCGCTCAAGGAAGGCCTGGTGGTGAACTACTTCGCCCACCGGGATGCGGGCTTGGCGGCCGACTTGCCCGAAGAGATCTAGCGAAGCCCTACCTCAACCCATGGAGGTGACGACGGCCGACGATCCGGGCCGCTGGCGGCGTCGGGCCTGCGCTTCCGGTCCTCAAGTACATCAGTACATTCCGGTCCGGTTCTCGGCCCTCCTTGCCAGCAGCCCGGCTTGTCGGCCGGATGCTAAGGGACATTGCAATCGGCGCTTCATCGACGTGCAACTGAAACTTGTCTCATCTTCTTTGGAGTGGGGCCATATAGGGTTCTGATCAGGGCTTTGGCATTTTGAATCGGCTCGCCGGGATCTTTTCGTCGAATACCAGGCTGGTGATGCGGCCCTCGACGGTGGTGGGGCCGGCGGTCATCTTCTCCAGGTACCAGGTCTTGATGCCCTTGATGGTGCGCCAGTCGCCGAACACGAGCTTGTATGGAATGTCCCCGCCCGGCGAGGGCTGCACCCCGGTCTGCACCGCGCGCAGATGCGTCTTGGCGTCGAAGCACAGCACAGACGGTTTGCCGAGCTTCTTCTGGAGTTCGACGCATTCGAGGCTGGCGCCAGCTTCTGCCGTCGCTTCCTTGGGCGGCGGCACGGATTTGACATTGAGATAGAGACTCGCCAGATCGGGCTCGGCGTTCCAGGCGCCGTTGATGCGCGCTTCTTCTGCCTCGGCGCCATCCAGCTTGCGCAATCCGAAGACCGGATCCTGCGACCAGGTTGTGCGGCCATCCCAGCCTTGGCGAAAGGTCCCGACGTTCTGCAGAGTCGATACACTCAGGTTCTTTCCGTCGGCCGTGGCCCAGTGCTCTTCGCTGCCGTTGGCGCCTTGGCCGGCCACGGTCAGGCTGCGCTTGACGTGCACGCCGCGCAGCTTTTTCCATGCCTCGCGGCCGCCCACGGCGTCGGCGTAGTCGGCCAATATCGCCTGCGCCGGGCGCAGGGGAGTCGCGTCTTGGGCCGGGGCTGCGGCCAACAGGGAGATGAGAACAGCGATTGTCACGGACGCGATGCTTTGGCCAGGTCGAGGCCGGCGTCAAGTACCACGTCGCGGCCGGCGAGAAAACCCGCGCGCGTCTCGAACACCCGACGGTCAGGCTGCACTCCGCGACCCTCGATGGTCATGCCCTTGGGTGTTTTGAAGTCAGCCACCGGGATCTGCACCACCGCGCCGCCGGGCAGCTCCTCGATAATTGATCCCAGGGCCGCGCCCGCGGTGGTGTCCCCGACGACCAGAGCCCGCTTCGCCTCCTGCAGCCCGGCCGCGAAGATTTCCGACGTGGACGCCGTACCCTCGTCGGTGAGGATGATCACCTGGCCGGTGAAAGGCTTGATGCCAAGCGAGGCCGTAGTGGCCAGGACGTTGGAGAAATCGCGATACACGATGGTGCCCAGGGTCAGTGGCGTGGCAGACAGGCGCGCGGCCAGGGGAATGACCATGGCGCCGATGCCGCCCGGGTTGCCGCGCAGGTCGATGATGATGGCTTTGTCGCCGCGGGCGCGGAACCCGTCGATGGCCTTCTGCACTTCAGCCAGCACAGGCTGCAGCAGAAACACGTTGAAGGCCACGATGCCCACCTCGCCGATCTGTCGGCTGGTAACCTCAGGAACCACGGGCGACATGTTGAGCACCTGGATGGCCCGCGCCACCGGCGGATCGCGTTCCAGCATGACCTCGATCGGGCGATCGTTCTCGTCGAGACAGCGCAGACTCACCCGACTGCCCACCAGGCCAGCCAGACGGCGCGCTGCCAGTTGGCGCAGACGGAAGCGTTCTTCCACGGGTCGCAGCGCCCGGCCCGAAGGCGGCAAGGAGGCGAGAGCGCGGCCCCCGATGTGGGTCACGAGAAAGCCGGGCCGCAAGCCTGCGCCTGCCGCCGAGGAGCCGGGGCGCACCCGCGTGATGGTCGGCTTGCCTTCGATGATGCGGATGAGCAGCCCGGGATCGCCATAGTCGTCGCCAGCCTCGCGGATGGCGTCGGCAGCAGCGGTTTTGGTGTGTGGCGCCGGGATCTCGTCGGGCGGCGGCGCTGTTTCTTCGCCCGGGCCGTGCACCTGCAGGTGCGACTGCCCAAGCAGCCCGAGCATCTCGTTGAGCAGACGGTAGAAGGTCGGCTCGTCAGGCGCGGCCAGCGCAAGCGGTTCGTACTTTCTGCGCAGGCCATCCCAGTCCAGGCCGCCCAGCGTCTTGTCGAAGTGCTTGTCGTGCACAGCCGTCCACGCGCCCACGAAGATCGCTTGCCGAATCTGATTGGCGGCCGAGCCCGCGTGCCAGGGCGCCTTCGAACCGCCGTCAGCACCCAGCGGGACAAAAGCCGGCGGCTGCATGACAGCCGGGGCGTCTGGTCCAGGCGAGGCCGTCGGCGCCTGCGGCACAGGCTCACGGCCCGCGCAGGCGAGGGGAACTGTAGCGACGAGGAGGAGGACGATGTGGCGACGGATGGTCAACACGTCGTGCAGTTTAGCTGGCCTAGTGCAGTTTGCGATACACCCCAATCACCACGCCCAGCAGATTCACGCTGCGGAAATCCCGCTTGCGCACCACAATGGGTTCCATGGCGGCGTTGGCCGGCTGGAAGCGGATGGAGTCGCCTTCCGGGTAGTAGCGTTTGACTGTGGCTTCGTCGCCAATCATGACCACCACCGTCTCGCCCACATTGGCCTGGAGCTGTTTGCGCACGAACACGTAGTCGCCATCCAGAATTCCGTCCTCAATCATCGATTCGCCTTTGATCCGCAGGGCGAAGACTTCGCGGTTCTGTCCGATGAAAAAGCGATCCACCTTGACGGTATCCTCGTAGTTCCGCACAGCCAGCAGAGGCTGCCCGGCCGCAACCTTGCCAAGAATCGGCACGTCCACGGTCTGGCCGGTGGACAGCAAGGGGCGCAGGGCGCGCGATTTGAGATCCTCGCGCTGCAAGTAGCCCTTTTTCTCCAGGGCGCGCAGGTGATCGTTCACCCCGTTCGTCGAGCGGATGCCGAAGTGGCTGCCGATCTCGCGCAAGGTAGGCGGATAGCCGCACTTGGTGATCGATCCAGAGATGAAATCGAGAACCTCGCGCTGGCGGTCGGTCAGGTCGCTGGCAGGATCGTCGTCGCGAACGATAGTCAGGTGGCCCATGGGCGCTCCTCTCGCGGGGTTACTGAACAAACGTATGGTACGGAACATATGTCCCGTGTCAAGTTCATGTCGCGCGACATGATGCGGCATTGCGGTCGGACGCCGCCGTCGACGGTCGCGGGTTCTCACGCAACTTTGGCTGAGTCACGCCGACAAGCATGGCATGAGCGAGATCCCGACCAGTCCGACCCTGAATGCCATTGTCGGCGACGATCCAGCGCTCCGCCTGTTGCTGGCGCGTGCCGCGCGGGTGGCGCCCAGCCGTATCCCCGTCCTGGTAACGGGCGAGAGCGGGACCGGCAAGGAACTGCTTGCGCGCGTCCTGCACGAATTGGGTCCGCGGCCCAAGGGGCCGTTCGTCGCGGTCAACTGTGGCACCCTGGCGCGCGAGCTGGCCGAGAGTCAGCTTTTCGGACACGAACGCGGGGCTTTCACGGGCGCGGGATCGCGTCGCGCGGGCTGGTTCGAAGAAGCGGCCGGGGGCACCCTGGTGCTCGACGAGATTGGCGAACTGCCCATGGACCTGCAGCCCAAGCTGTTGCGCGCTTTGGAAACCGGGCGCATCCGGCGGGTGGGCGGCAGCGGCGAGACCGCGGTGGAGGTGCGCGTGGTGGCCACCACCTTGCGCGACTTGCGACGGGACACCCAGCGCGGCTCGTTCCGTCTCGATCTTTTCCATCGCCTGGCCGGTTTCGAGCTGAGGCTGCCGGCCTTGCGCGACCGACCAGGCGATGTGCTGGTTCTGGCCCAGCATTTTCTCGACGAGTTCAAGCCCGACCTCGGCGTGCGGGTCATCACGGCGGAGGCCAGCGCCAAGTTGCAGGCGCACGACTGGCCCGGCAACGTGCGCGAATTGCGCCATGTGATCCGTCGAGCCGCACTCTTCACCAGCGCCGCGATCGACGGCACCAGTGTGGAGATCGAAGCGACTGGCGACGGGGCGGCCAGGATGTCACGCGCGGCTGACGGTACTGGGCCTGCGACGGGCGAGCTCGTCCATGCAGCGGCGCCCGTGCTCGAAAGCGATCTGCTGCCCCTACGCAACAAGTCCTTTGAACAAATCCAGACTGACGTGTTCGTCTGGGCCCTGCGTCGCAATGGCAACAGCCGGCGCCGTGCCGCTGCCGCGCTCGGCATCTCGCGTTCGACCTTCTGCGATCGGGTGAGAAGGATGGGACTCGGCGCCAGGTCCGAGAACGCGAGTCTGTGAATGGTGGGCAGCCACCAGGAACTAGCTCTGGCCGCAGGACGTTCAGTTCTTTGCGAGGCGTTCCGTTTAGCGAATGGTGCCTGAATAGGTACCGACGACCTTCCCCGATGCAGCGTCCACTTTGAGCCCGCCGGGTTCGAGCACCCCGGTCCCGATGAGACGAATCACCCACGACAAGCGACGAGATTGATCGGGAGGTGCCCATCAGCGCAACCGCCTGAAGTGATTGTGACCTTGCGCGAGACCGGGGTAAAGCTGCTTCGAGGGGCGCCGGTGAGCGTTTCTGCCTATCGTTCAACGGGTTTTGGGACAGCGGGCTCGTTCGGTGCCGGCGGCGTTGGTCCAGGCGCGGGGGGGGTGGCTGCTGGCGGTGGCGCTGCTGGCGCAGCCGGCGTGGGCTCCGGGGCTGCAGGCGCTGGCGCGGGAGCCGGCTGCTCCTCTTCGTGGGGCGGCTCGTCGATCTTCGGATCGTATCCAGGGAATTTGGCCACTGGCGGAGGGGGCGGAGGGGCCGGAGGCACAGCGGGGGCCGAGGGCTCTGCGGCGGCAGGCTGAGGCGCCGGGGGCGGGGCCGGAGGTGGGGCAGGCGCTGGGGCAGGCGCTGGGGCAGGCGCTGGGGCAGGCGCTGGGGCAGGCGCTGGCGCTGGCGGCGGTGGCGGGAGCGCGGCGACGGCCCTGGCCGCGAGCGGCTTCGGGCCCGAGGCCGGCGCGCCGAAGGGCGAGGTCTTGGTCCAGACCGGCGCTCCCAGGTGGGTAAGCGGTCCGCTGATGCGGAAGCCGTAAAGCCCGTCGGGACGCTTGCCCCCAGCCGCGGCAATTTCCATGATGGTGCGCAGCTTCTCGGAACTCTTGAGGAGAGCGTCGCTCAGTTTGAAGCGGACGTAGAGATCCAGCGACGAAGAGGCCAAGGAATCGTTCAGCTTGATCTCGCCCTCTACAAAAAGCTCGCCATCAGGCGACTTGGATTGCACGCCCTGCAGGCGTCCCACGCCTTTGTCGATGGCCACGCGGCCCACGAAATCGCCCAGACGGATCTTGGGAAGTCCCAATCCCTCAGCCAGAAGCGGGTTGCCCGGGATGATTAGCTTGGCCTTGCCGTCGCCCAGCGCACACGCGCGGCAGGTCCAGGTCAGTGAACCCACTGTGGCAGCGGCGCGCAGGCCGGGCATCTTCTCGTCGAGTTTCATCTCCAGTGTGCCAAACAGGGGCAGGTTGATGGCGGCCTTGACCCACGGGAGCTCGGACAGATCGATGGCCGTGGCCGACACGTGCAGCGCACTCTCGGTCTTGCTGCGGGTGGATTCCACGTCCACGTCGCCCCCGAACACGTTGGCCGAAACCTGGTAGGTCTTGCGGCCGGCCAGCGCTCCCAAGAGCGACCAGCCCACCCTGGCCACCGGGATGGTGATGCGCGTGGGCTTGCCCCCGCCCGAGGGACGCGCGGCGACGGTGACATCCTTGAGTCGGATGCCCAGGCCCAGCGCGGGCCCCTGCGACTTGACCTCGACGTCATAGCCCTGCTGCTCGGCCAAGGCCACCAGGAAGTCCTTCAGTCGACCGTAGGGCAGGGTCAGGACCAGGACCAAGAAGAACACGAACAGACCAAAGGCCGCAGTGGCTGCGAGCCTCCAGTACTTGCGCAAGCGTTCGGCGATCATCTAGCCCTTGCCCTTCGCCGCGGGCGCGGCCTTCTTCTTCTTGTCGTCCTTCAAGCGCTCGTAGGCGGTGGCGGTCAACTCCACGTCCAGCTTGTCGCCTTCGCCGAAGCTGTGCCGGATCTGCAAACGCGTGATCGCGATGAGCCGAGGGTTGGTTTCTATCTTGCTCAGGAAATTCGCCAGTTCCTTCAGGCCCACCTTGCGCAGCTTCACGTCAAGGCTGTGCTCCAGGTAGCGCTTGCCCGCGGGAGCGGGCGGGCGATCCACGGTTTCCGGGATCTCGATGCCGGCTTCCTTGCCCGCGGCTTCCAGATCGGCGGCCAGTTGCGGCGGCTCGACGCCGATGCGCGCCTCCTGCGAGACCATGCGTGACTTGGCATCCAGGTAGATGTCGCGACGAGTGGCGATGGCGGCGAGCGCTTCGCGTGCGTCCTGGTTGCTGGTGCTGATCTCCTGCAGCGCATCGACGATGAGGTACCCGGTCAAGAGCAGAGCGAGCATGGCGACGGCGGCGGCCAGGATTGAGATGAGCTTGCGCTCGCGCACGGCCATCCGGTTCCATTCGGCGGTGGCATAGACCACGGGTCGTCGCAGCCCACTTGCGATTTTTCCTAGCAGACGCTTGAAGAATCCCATGACTTCCTTATGGGCACTTCGAGTTGATGGTCAGGCTGAACTGCTTGGCCCCACCACTGACCTCGGTGAGGGGGCCCTTGTTGATCTCTTCGAAGCAATCGATCTCTTTGAGCTTGGCCACCACGTCGTCAAGCGACGCGGCGGAATCCACTGTGCCCTTGATGCTGGTCTTCTTGGACTTGATTTCCAGGTCCTGCACATCGATGGCCACCTGGTCTGAAGCGGGCATTTTGCGCGAGATCTGGCCGAGCAAGTCGTAGGCGGTGACCCGGGGCAGGGGCGCCATTTCGTCGCGGAAGGAACGGTTGAGCGCCGCCGTCACCTCGGTTGCGTCGGAGCGTGCTTCTCCAAAAAGTTCCTTGGTGGCCACGCGCAGTCTCTCTTTGAGTTGCTGCTGCTCGCTGGACAGGCGCCGGAGCGCGATGGTTCCATCCACGGCGGCACATGCCAGCACAGCCCCGACCAGAAGCGCCAGGTGAGGTGCCTTCTGGCGCATGATCGAGAAGTTGGCGCGGTACTGGAAGGGACCGCGCCGCAGGTCCAATTCCCTGTGACCGCGCGCCCCGGCCCAGGCCAGGGCCGAAGACAAGGCCAGGCGTGCGCGTTGGGCCGAGCCCTCTTCGTCGACCACGGATATGGCTTCGACCTCGTCGGTCCCCTCGGCGAGCGCGGGCTCAGGTGGGGCTGGCCAAAGACTGGTGGGGATGCCCAGTTCCTCCTGCAGAAACTCGGCCAGCCCCTGCAAGCGCGAACCGCCGCCGGCCAGGAGGATCGTCTCCACCGGCTCTTTGTTCTGGGCGCGAAAACTGGCCAGGGTCTGGCGCAGGTCGCGCAGGAATGGCGCCATCGCCTCCTGCAACACGGCGCCGAGCTGCTGTTGCACAGACGTGGCGGGTGGTCGCGCGCGGCTGGGCACGCATCCATGCGTCTGCTTGGCTAGCTCAGCCTGCGCCCAGGTCCACTTCTCTCCCGAGGCGCGCACCAGGGCCAGGGTCAGCTCCTCGCCGGCGTGGCTGCTGGTCCGGCCGAACACCGCCTCGTCGCCGCGTAGGAAACAAAGTTGGCTGTGTTGATGGCCGACGTCGATGAACAGGCAGAAGCCGGTCGGCGCAGTCTCGGCTGAAGTGCGTTCCTCGGCCAGCAGGGCGTGATACATGATCGGGGTGGGGTAGAGCGTGCGCGGCTCCACCCCGCATTGCTTGAGCGACGCGAGAAAAGCGGCCACGGTCTCGGTGCGTGCCGCGACCGCCAGGGCGCGCGAGCCAGCCGCTTCGCTGTCGCCGGTCTTGGTCGCTGACAGGATGACGTGGTCCATGACGACCTCGGACAGGTCGTGCATGATCTGCCCTTCCAGCTCGTAGCCCACCACCTGTTCAACCTTGCGCGCGTCGGAAAAAGGCAGGTCGAGCACGCGCAGAGAGAGCATCTCACCAGGCAACGCCATGTGAATGGTCGACTGCGAAGGCAGACGCGCCACGCCCGCGCGCAGGGCCTCGGCTTGTCGCTCGGCCAGCGGGGCCTCGCCCGGCGGCACGGGCTCCTCAAAGGACGTGTGCAGCCGCACGCGGCGGAATCCCACGTCGAACACTGAGAACTTGACCGACCAGGATCCCAGGTCAATTCCGGTGATGGTGTGAGCCATGAGTCTGTTGCCTCGTTCCTACTCTTCTCGCCAGTATTGGACGACGCCCGAAGCTTGCTCGCCCAAGGGGTTGTTGGTGACGGGGTTGGCCAGAAAGCCTTGGCTGTCCAGGATGACGATGATGCGTTTCTTGACCTTGCCCGACTCGCCTGTGGCCACCACCCGGTACACGCGCGGCGCATCCACGTGCGCCACCTGTTCGAGTTGCTTCTTGGTGATGGTAATCCCGGTCAGGTTCTGCATGAGCTGGTAGCGCGGATCATCGCGGGCGATGGAGGCGGCGGGATTGTTCAGCACCCCGATCAGCGCATCCAGTGAGCCGAACCCAACCGCTTGGCTGCGCTCGCACAGGATGCTGGCCAGCGGATAGAGACGATTGTCGTCGAGAATGCTGAGGTCCGCGGGCGGCTTGCTGGGGTCGGGAAAGAGCGCCGCGCGCACCAATCCCACGATAAGTGGGGTGCAGTCGCCCTTGACCGAAGCCAGGTTGACTTTGCAGTCAGGGTTGCTGGCATAGACGGTGAAATTCGAGGCAAAGGCCTCGGCGTAGTCGGGGTCCATACCGCGAACCAGGTTGGTCTCGTCGACCGTGTCGTAATAGTTGTTGTGAGCCTGGTAGGGATCGTCGCGCTGGTCGTAGCGGTAGTCTTCGGGCCCCGAGGAGTTGGCGTCGACGGCAAAGGCTTGCTCGTCGGCATCGGCCCAGTCGATGAGAGCCCGCGCGAGTTCGACGCGGTCGACGAACTGGCCCTCGGCGTTGCGCTGTTCGAAGAGCCAATTGTAGCGAGGCGAGGCCATCAAAGCCTGCAAGAGACGGAACACCATGATCTGCTTTGGACGTTCGGGGACCGGGCCGCCGCCGCAGTTGATGTCGATCTTGCCGTCCTCGTTGGTGATCTCGGCGTCCATGTGCCCCGTGGGAATGCCCAGGCCGGTCGCGTCGCTGGCATCGATTCCGATCAGCCCGGACAGGAGAGCGGTCTCCATCTTGGAACCGGAAAAGAAGCCCAAGACAGGCCCTATGTAGTCGGTCACGCGCAGGCTGATGCCTAGATCCTGACCGCCCATCTTGTCGGCAAGCATGTTCTTCGCCGTTTCCATGATGGGCTCCACGAACTTGAGTTGAATCTTGATCAGCAGGCGCGACAGCGACACTGCGGAGCGGGCCAGATAGTGAGCGCGCACCTCGTCGCGGGCGTTGGCCGCCTGGGCCGCGTCCACCGTGGTCCCATAGGTGAACTGGGACACCAGTGCGATCAGCAGGGAGAGCGACGAAATGGTGATGAGAAAGGCCACGCCGCTTTGCCGGTCCCGCTCGCGGCATGCGCGGAAGCGCGCGAGCAATATCGCGCGCCACCCTGCCGAGCGTGCCGTGGGAGTGACTGGCCGGTGTGCATTCATGGCGTGCTCTCAGCCCCCGAACCCCTTCGGGTGGTAGCCGACTCGCTCGGTGACCTGCAGCCGAGCGGTGCTGGTAAAGGTCGCGGCCTGGCCACGCTCATCGATGACAGTAAGGGCAATGCGCACCTGCGTGGGCAGATATTTCAGGCCGTCCGCCCCCATGGTGTTCCATTCCTCTTTCCACTCCTTCTTCTTGTAGTCGTAGTAGCTGAACTTCACGCTGGCCACCGCCGGACACAGTACGTAGGTTTCACCGGGGATCTTCGTGGGATCCTTGGTTTCCAGGCGGCGGGTTTCCCGGCGCATCAGGTTGGTGACCATGCGATCGTCGGGATCGGGTTCCGAGAAGTAGCTGACCACCGCGGTGTCGGCCTCGGGCCGATCCGCGCGCAGGCGTTGGTGGCCAAACCAGGAAAAGCGCAACTCGTCGAGATCAGCGTGGGTCGCGCCCACGAACATGGTGCGCTGTTCTTCCACACCGATCTTCTCGGATTCCGACAGGAAAGCCATTTCCACTTCTCGGGTCATGCGCATGAGCGCCACGCGGATGGTGTGGGTCCGTTCCTGCGTGTCCTCCATGCGCTTCTTCACCCGCGCCGTCTGGCTGAAAGAGCCCCACAGCAGCGCGGTCACGAAGGTCATCAAGGTCAGCGCCAGCATCACCTCGATCAGGGTGAAGCCGCTGGTCGCGGTCACGGGTGGTGTTGTGAGCCGGCGGCGCTTCATTTTACGATGGGTTTCAAGTTGAACGGGGACGAACCTGCGCCCGTGGTTCCGGTCGAGCCTGGCGTGGACGTCGCAGCCTTGCCGCCCGCCGCGGCGGCAGCCGAGCCTCCCATCAGGGCCATGTCGAGCTTGGATGGGTCAGTCATGAAGTTGACGACCTCGAAGGACTGCTCCGGCCGCCCAGGCTCGTTCCACTTGACCTTGACCACCACGCGACGGACCGATTCCTCCAGTCCTATGCGGATGGGGTCCATCAGCGTGGTCATGAAACTGCCCATGAAACCAGCCAGCAGGTCCATGGGATTGGTGGACTGGGTCTTCTGCTGCGCCGCCTGTTGCACGTCCTGAACCGCACTGGTGGGCAGCTTGACCTTCTCGACGGCGGCGTACCATTTCACGCGAGGAAATCCCTCCTCGGTGAAATCGCCTTCGTCCTCGCCTTCCATCTCGCTGAACCCCACTTCCAGGATGTTCTGCTCCAGCGCCGAGATCTTGGTCCGCGCCAGGAAGGTGGCGGCGGTGAGCATGCGCGAGTGGAGGGTGGAGCGCACGTCGCCGGTCACCGTGCGTGTGAGGACGACCAAGGCGATGGCCAGGATGGCGACGGAGATCATCACCTCGATCAGCGAGAAGCCGGATTGAGTCTGACGATCCTGCCTCACGGGACGATCTCCTTGCCGTCGTCGTCGTACTGCTTCTCCAAGGGCGGCTCGACATAGAAGTTCTTGATCTGCACCCGGCCCGTCAGGGGATGCACCACCAAGGAGTAGACCGCGTCTCGCTTCATGTCGGTCAGGTGCACGATGGCGGCCTCGGTCATGCCCAGAGGGAAGAAGTAGATGTAGCCCTTTCCGACATCGAGCGGGTCAGCCAGGCGCGGGGTGTAGATGTCGGCGATGCGCGCACCCTTGAGGTCCACCGGCTTCACCGCCATTTCCTTGAATGCCGCAAAACTCGCGCGCTTGGGCCGGAACGGTTCCGGTTTGTAGCGCGCCTGCATCTCCTCCAGGCCCGCCTTCTCGTCCAAGAGTTTCTTGGCGTCTTCGGCCTCCTTGGCCAGCTTGTCGGCTTCCCTCTTGCGCGACTCCTCGGTCTCGCGGCCGCCCGCCATGACGAAGCGGTCGTCCGTTACCTCGGCCCAGTATCGGCCCTTGTCGATGTCCAACACCAGGCGATGAACCTTGCCCGTGGTCGAGGCGCGGTCGAAAAGATAGCGGACGGCGCCCGCCATCTTGCTGGCCGAGGCGCGCAGATCGCTCTTGGCCATCGAGCGGAAACCCGCCACGGCCGAGCCGACCATCAAGGCAATGAGCACCACCACCACCATCACCTCGATCAAGGTCATGCCGGCAGCGGCATGAGCCACCGGCACGGAGACCGCATATGTGGGTCGTCTCGTCACTACTCCTGGGCCTTGATGTCGTCGGCCGTGCCCTCGGTGCCATCAGGCCCAATCGAGATCACGTCGATGCCATCGGTGTTGATCTGCCCCGGACAACGCATGATGAAGTCCTTGTTCCAGGGATCCTTCTGGCGTCGGGGCATGTACTTCTGCGCCACCAGATCGTCCATGCTCTTGGGACACTCATTGTTGTTGTCCATCATGTACTGTTGCGCCTTCTGCATGATCTCGTTGACCTGGATGCGCGCAGTCTTGACCTGGCCCTTCTTGAAGTAGTTGAAGGCGCCCACGCCCACGGCCCCCATGATGAGGGCGATGAGCGCGAACACGATCATGATCTCCATCAGGGTCATGCCCGAATCACCGGACCGTTTTCGCACCGGGCGCCCGGCCCGCGATGCCTCAGTTTGATTCTCCAGATCGTCTGTCATAGCTCTCTCCTTGTTGGTAGAAACCGGCATTACTGAACCATATTGCCCATATCCATGATGGGAACCAGAATCGAGAAGATGATGAAACCCACGCCCACCGCCATCATGAGGATCATGATGGGGGCCAGCAGAGAAGTCATCCGACTCACCTCCATCTCCACGTCGCGCTCGTAGGCGCCGGCCACGTTCTCCAGCATGGCCTCCAGTTGCCCGGAGCGCTCGCCCACCGCCACCATGTGGCACATCATCGAGGGGAACTGGCCCGACTTCTTCAGCGTCGCCGCAATGGATTCGCCCTCGCGGATGGCGATGCGCGCGTCTTCGATGACCTTCTCCAGCACCGTGTTGTTGAGCACGCGCTTGACAATGTCGAGTGCCGTCAGCACGGGCACGCCCGAGGACAGCATGGTGGCCAGGGTGCGGGCAAAGCGGGCCACGGCCAGCAGCCGGATGAGGCGCCCGACAATGATGATTTTCAACTTCACCCGGTCCATGAGGGCGCGGCCCTTGGGTCTGCGCGCCCAGCGCCGCAGCACGATCACAAGCCCGATCAATATCGGCAGCACCAGCCACCAGTAACCGCCCGCGATGTTCGCCACGGCGATGAGGAACTGCGTGTTCCAGGGCAGCGCCTTGCCCGCATCGGCGAAAATGCCGGCAATGGGCGGCACCACCACCACCATGAGCACGGTCATGACACCGGTGCCGACGATGGCCATCAGGATGGGATAGGCCATCGCGCTCGTCACCTTCGACCGCAGCTCGTTCTGCGAATCGAGGAAGTTGGCCATGCGGGCCAGTACGGCGTCCAGGTTGCCGGCGCTCTCACCCGAGCGGACCATGTTGACGTAGAGTTCGGGGAACACCGCCTTGTGCTCGGCCATCGCATCGGCCAGCGCGCTGCCCTCGTTCACCTTCTGGCGAATGCCGGCCAGGATCATCTGCAGTTTGCGATGATCCGACTGTTCGGCCAGCGCTCCCAGCGCCTCAGCCAGGGGAATCCCGGCGTGCAACAAAGTCGCGAGCTGGCGGGTGAAGATCGCTATATCCTGCGCGCGAATACGCTCGAACCAGCGCTTGATGTCGACTTCACGGCGCAAGCCCTTGCTCCCGCTGGCGGACGCGGCCACCGCAGTCTTGCTCTGCTTGCCCGCCACCACCTCGTGCAACTCGGTGATGAAGACGCTTTCTTTGCGCAGGGTTTGGCGCAGGGCTTTGGGGCCGTCGGCCTCGCGGTTGCCGGTGGTCGGCTTGCCGCCGGCGTCGATGCCTTTCCATGCATAAAGCGGCATGTGGGCGTCTCCCTGACTAGTTCTCGTCTCCGGTAGTGATCATGAGCACCTCGGCGGCCCCGGTCATGCCGGCCAGAACTTTCTGCGCGCCATCCTCACGCAGCGTGCGCATGCCGCCACCTTCGATGGCCGCGCGTTTGATGGTGCCGGCGTCGGCATTCTTGATGGCGAGCTGGCGGGTTTGCTCATCCACCATGAGCAGCTCGTAGATCGCGGTGCGGCCCTTGTAGCCGGCGTTGAGGCAACTGGCGCAGCCTCCTTCGCGCGCCCGGTACAGCATGCCGGGCGGAGGCGGCGTGCCCTCACCCTTGAAGCGCACACGGCGCGCCCGGCCGGCAAAGAAGACCGCTGGGTCAAGCCCGAGGCTGACCAAATCCTCCTCGGTGGGCCGGTAGGCTTCGCAGCAGTCGTGGCACAGGCGTCGTACCAGGCGCTGGGCCAGCAGAGCCATGAGCGACGAGGCGACTAGGAACGGTTGCACACCCAGATCGACCAGACGGGTGATCCCGCCGGCTGCGTCGTTGGTGTGAATGGTGGAGAGCACCAGGTGGCCGGTGAGCGAGGCCTGGATGGCGATCTCGGCGGTCTCCAGATCGCGGATTTCGCCCACCATGATCACGTCAGGGTCATGGCGCAGAAAGGATCGCAGTCCATTGGCAAAGGTGAGTTCGATCTTTTCGTTCACCGCCACCTGCGAAATGCCATCGAGTTGGTACTCGACCGGATCCTCGATGGTCAGGATGTTGAGATCGGGCGAGTTGATCTTGGCCAGGCAGGCATAGAGCGTGGTGGTCTTGCCCGAGCCGGTGGGCCCAGTCACCAAGAGGATGCCGTGGGGACGATGGATGAGGTCGTCCATCTGGCGCAAGTGATCGTCGCCGAACCCGATGTCGGCCAGGTCGTGCAGGATGTTCTCGCGGTCGAGCAGACGAATGGTGATGCGCTCGCCCCCCTTGACCGTGGGCGCGGTGGCCACGCGCATGTCGATGTCTTTGCCCGCGATCTTGCGCCGGATGCGGCCGTCTTGCGGCAGGCGCTTTTCTGCGATGTTGAGCCCGGCCATGATCTTCACGCGCGAGATGATCGAGGGGATGAACTGGCGGGCCGCCCGCCGCGTTTCATACAGCACACCGTCGATGCGATAGCGGACGATGACGTCTTTCTCGCCTGGCTCGATGTGGATGTCGCTGGCTCGCTCCTTGACGGCGTTGAACATCAGCGCGTTGACCCAGCGGATGATGGGGGCCTCGTCGTTGACGTCGAGGATGTCCACCAACTCCTCGGCCGCGCCCATTTCGTCCTCGCCCTCGCCTTGGCCCAGGGTGCCCGCGTCCTGTCGGCGCCCGTACACCTGGTTGACGGCGTCCAGGATCTTGTTGCTGGGAACCAGCAAAGGACAGGGTTCGCCGCCCACCGCACCCCGTAGGTCATCCAACGCGCCCATGTCGAGCGGGTCGGCGGTGGCCACCGTGATCTTGTTTCCCTCCTTCTTGATTGGCAGCACACGGTGCTGTTTGGCAAACGCGATGGGGACCAAATTGGCAAGGTCGCCATCAATCTGTTTGGCGTCCAAGTCGGCCGAGAAGGGGATGCCGAGCTGGGTCCCGAGCGCGCGCAGCACATCTTCCTCGCTGGTGGCGCGCGCCTTCTGCAAGATCTCGCCGATGCGACCACCCTCGCTGACCTGCTGGGCAAGGGCCTGCTCCACCGCTTCGCCGGTGACGGCCCCCGCCTCAAGCAGGATCTCGCCCAGTCGCTTGCTCGGCATGCCTATTCCTTGGCCGGCGCGGGCGCCGGTTTGCCAGAGGTTGCGGCCGGTGGCGCGGGCGCGGCCGCTGGGGCGGCGGGCGCTGCGGCGGCCGGGGCTGCCGCTGTCGCTTTGCGAAGCCGTCTGGCCCTGCCTTTCACCTTGGGCGCGGGTGGCGATACGGGCGCCAGCCTCTCTTCCGCGGGCGCCTCTTCATCCATGTTGTCGGCTGGTGCGGCCGGGGCCGTCTCTTCCACCTGGGGCTCCGTCACTGGCGCAGAATTGGACGAAAGCGGTTCGACGGGTATCGAGTCCTCGCCCTCGTCGCGCGTTCGGATATCGCGCAACTCCTTCTCTTCCTCCTCCATCTCCCGCACGGTCTTGTTGATTTCTTCCAGCATTCCGCGCTTGCGTCGGAAGTCCATATCCTTGTCCAGCGACACGCGGTCTTCCAACGTGCTGTAGCGCTCGATGAATTCGCGTCGCTCACGCATCTTCTTTTCCGCCACTCGGCGCAGGTCCGAAAGATCGGAGATCACATAGGGCGTGATCGCGATCAGGATGTTGGTCTTCTTCAAGTCCCTGCTGGTGCTGCGAAAGAAGAAACCAATGACCGGGATGTCGCCCAAGATGGGGACTTTGGTGACAGTCTCGCTGGCCCGGTCACTCATCAGGCCGCCAATCACGATCGTCTGCTGATCGCGCGCCACCACGGTGGTCTTGGTCGACCGTTTGGACGTGGCTGGCCCGAGGCCGTTGTAGTTGGCCGCCTCGACGTCGGAGACCTCCTGTTCCACGTCCAACCGGATCACGTTGTGTTCGTTCACGCTGGGGAGCAGCTTGAGTTTGAGCGCCACGTCCTGGCGGTTGACCGACAGGTAGGGCGTGACAGTCGCCGCACCGGTCAGAGCGGTGCCCATCATGGCGCCTGGGAAAGGCAGGTTCTCGCCCACGGTGATCTCACCCTCTTGGTTGTTCATGATGAGGATGTGGGGATTGGAGAGCACATTGACGTCGTTGTTGGTCTGCACGAGTTTCAGGAACACGCCAAACGAGGGGATGTTCACGTTGAGAACGCCGAAGATCTTGGTCTGCGATGAGTCGAGGGCGGGTCCGAACAGCGCCGCGCTCAGGCCCCCCATGTCGTTGAGCATGGCCGTAGGATTCATGGCGTCGCCCAGGGTCTTTTGGGCATCGAACCCGCCCAGCAGCAGGCTCTGCTTTCCCGCGATGTCCTGCCCTTTGCCCGCGTGGTACGAGACACCCACGTCACGGGACTTGTCGGTGGTGACCTCGAGGATGAGGGCCTCGATGAACACCTGCTTGCGGGGCGCATCCAGCTTTTCGATCACGCGGCGGAGAGCCTGGAAATCCTTGAACGACGACATGACCAGCAGCGAGTTGGTGGGCGCGTCGAAGGTGACGCGCACATCGCCCTCGAACATGAGCGCGCTTTGATTGCCTTGCTGGTTCTGCGCGGGAGTAGCGGCCGTCGGCGCGGCGGAGCTTCCCCGGCGCCGCACCCCGGTGGCCAGTGAGCCCACCACCTGCACGCCGGTGATGGCACTCAGCGTGGCCGCCAGCTCATCGCAGTTGGCATTGGCGCAATTGTAGATGTGAAAGCGGTCCTGGGCCGCGCCGCGCACCGATTCCTCGGGTGAGACGTCCAACTTGTGGACCAGACTCACCAGCCAATTGTAGGCACGCTGGTTGGCCACCACGATGAGACTGTTGGACCTCTCGTCGGGGACGATCTTGGTGATGGTCATCTCTGTCGACAGGTCGCCGGGTGGGCCGGGCTGCGGCTTGGGCGGGGCCGGGGGTGGCGATCCAGGTTGGCGCTTCTGGCCGGAACCCAATTGCTGAACGGGCATGATTTCGGCGATGCGGCCGGCCATGTCGATGGCCGACGTGTTCTTGATCCGGATCATCCAGATCTTGTCGCGGTTGGCCGACGGGGTGTCGAACTGCTTGATGATGGACACCATGCGTTCGATGTTTTCCGACTGGTCCGTGATGATGAGCGAGGATCGGTAAGAGATGATGTCGGCCGATTCGCTCTTCAGTCGATTGAGCACGGCGTTGGTCAGATCATTGGTGTCCAGGTACGACACGCGCACCAGCTTGGTCACGTAGCGCTTGTTGTGAGGCACGCCCTCGTTGGCACCCACGAAGGGCAGGGTGGTGAAGCGCGCGCGCGCCGTTTCAACCACGCGCAGAAACTTGCCCGACGGCTCAACCGTCAAGCCCACCGATTCCAGCGCGGCGAAGAAGAGTCGATAGGCCTCCTCGGGCGTGATCAGCTGGGGCGCGATGATGGTGACCTTCTTGCCTTGCAGCGGGATGGAAACCAGGAACTGCGAGCAGGTGATGCTTGAGATCCATCCGATCAGATCGATGACATCGCTTTCTGGCTTGAGGTTCAGCTTCACGATGCGCTTGCCGGGAGGGAGTTTCTTGCAGGAGTTGAACTCCTTCTCGCCCGGCAGCTCGACCACGCCGGGCTTGGCCGCGCCCGCGGCGGGTTTGGCCGCCGCCGGGGCAGGCGCCGGCGGCGCCGGCGGGGGCGGGGCTGGAGCAGGGGCCGGGGGTGCGCCCGGTCGGCCCGGGAGACGCGGCAAGAGTCGCGATGGCCGCGGCACGGGTGCTGGCGGGGCTGGGGGCGTCGTCTCGGCGTGTGCCCACGGTGCCGGTGCCAGGAATGCCACCAGATGAGCGACGAGAGCGATGACACTGGTGGAGGTCCGTATGCTGCGGTGACGTCCAATCGTAGCGCTGGAAAGCATCACGCGCCCGCCAGTGTCTGTGTTTCTGGGATTTCGTTTCATCGGATTGTGTAGTCCTTTGTGACTTTCTTGCCGTTGGTCTCCATGCCCAGGGACAGATGGCTGGCCGACTTGAGCTTGGCGTAGACTTCGAGGGCCTTTTCAGGGCTGGTGATTTCCAGACCGTTGATCGACGAGATGACGTCTCCGTTCTGCATCCCGATCTTGGCGAAAGGTCCGTCGGGCTTTACCGCGTAGAGGCGGAAGCCGGCGGCCTTGCCGTCGCGCATTTCAGGCACGATGCGCGCCGAGCGCGAAAGCAGCGACATGTTGCCCAGAACCGACTCCAGCGTGCCGCGCTGGATTTCAAAGGTGTTCTCGCCCGTCTTCTTGATGCCTTTGTCCATCTCGACCGAGAGAGGATCGGTTCCGCCAGCTGCCGAGGCGGCAGGAGGTGGCGTGGGCGGCGCGGGCTTTTCAATGAGATCCAGAAACTCCGTCTTGCCCGCGTTGTCGAGATAGATGCGGGTTTCCTCGATCTCAGTGACCGTGGCCCCGTGGATCTTGCCGCCCATCGGGTATGCCCCGGTGGATTTGATCTCGGTGTCGCGGATGACGGCGACCGACCACTTCATGTGGATCATGCTGCTGGGCGGCGGCGCGTACATGATGGCCAGCAGAGCCAGGGGAAGCGCGGTCTTGACCGCGTCGGGCGAGGTGGGTTCCGACACCCCGCCATCAGGATGTGGTTCTTCGATGATAGGAGGACAGGTCGAGCAGAAGATGTTCCGCTTGAGTATTGCCTCTGGCTGCTTGTTGCTGGCGGCAATGGTGGGTTCGGGCCGGCGCGGCTTGCTCGCCGTCGCGGACGGGGCGGGTATCAACGCCACCACTTTCGATTCCACCGCGCTCGAGGCCGCGCTGCCGAGAAAAGTTGCACACAGGGCGACGATGGCTAGGTCGAGAGCCCAGAGATATTTTCTCAGCAGAGTTTCCACGGCGTTCCTGGCTGCAAAAGCAACACCGGGGCCAGGCAGTGTGGAGATTATCTGTGTGATTCCAACAGGTTATGTTGACGAGGTCGACGGTTTGCTTGCCATTTTGGCAAGGATGAGGCCACAGAGGGGAGAGGGGAGGCCACAGAGTCGGAGAGGACGCCGTGAAGTTCGGGCGTTCCGAAGGAATCTTCGCGGCTTGCGAAGAAACGTGACGCTAGGAGCCCGGAGCTTACTGGCGATGCGGTCGCGGCTTGCGTGCAAGTCCGACATGGTGGTGAAGAGGCGGGTCGAGCGCGACAGGCCTCTCTCACCATTGTTGGGCCTTACGTGGGCTCCGGCTCTGTGGCCTCTCTTCTCCCCTCTGTGTTCTCAGCCGTCGTCCCTTCCGGCGCCTCCTCGGCGCTCTGAGCTGGTGTTCCTTCCTTCTCCTCCTCGAGGCGCCGGTAGATGGTGCGAGTGGCGATCCCCAGCAGCTGGGCGCACAGCCGTTTGTCGCCTCCCACATGGCCCAGAGTCGCGTGGATCACGCGTCGCTCGATCTCGCCGAGCGGCGTCCCGATGGCGAAGGTGATGCTTTTTCCGTCGCTGGCATTGCCCTGGCCTGTGCGCACCTCGACCGGCAGATCGTCCAACTCCACAGCGGTCCCGCGGGACAGCACCACCGCCCGCTCAATGGTGTTCTCCAGCTCGCGCACGTTCCCCGGCCAGTCGTAGCGCACGAGAGCATCGGCCGCAGGCCGGGCGAAGCCCGCCAGATGACGGTCGTTCCGCTCGCCAAAGAAGCGCAGAAAGTGCTCCGCCAGCAAAGGAATGTCGTCGCGCCGTTCACGCAGAGGTGGCACGCGCAAGGCGATGACATTGAGTCGGTAGTACAGATCCTCCCGGAAACGACCCTCGCGTACGGCGCTGCGCAGGTCCTGGTTGGTGGCAGCAACCAAGCGCAAGTCAACCTTGGATGCTCGGCCTCCCAAGCGCTCCACCTCACCTTCTTGCAGAACGCGCAGCAACTTCACCTGCACATGGGTTGGGATTTCCCCGATCTCGTCGAGAAACAGGGTGCCGCCGTCGGCTTGCAGAAAGCGGCCGTCGTGGCGCTGGATGGCCCCGGTGAACGCCCCGCGTTCATAGCCGAAGAGCTCGGCTTCGAGAATCGTTTCAGGCAGGGCCGCGCAGTTGACCGGAACAAAGGGGCCCGATGCACGCGGCGAAGCGGCGTGGATGGCCCGCGCCAGCAATTCCTTGCCGGTTCCTGATTCACCCAGAAGCAACACGGTGGCCATGGACGGCGACGCCTGCATCACCGTCTCCATGGTGCGGCGCCAAGCCAGCGACTGGCCGATGAGAGCCTTGTGCCTTTCGGCGGCCAGTTGGGCGCGCAACGAGCGGTTTTCCCGCAGCAGATTGTGCTTCTCCAGTGCCTTGCTGACAGCGCGAACCACATGGGCGCGCTTGAGCGGCTTGGTCACGAAGTCATAGGCACCTTGCCTCATGGCATCCACAGCGTTCTCCACCGAGCCATAGGCAGTCATGAGGATGGTTTCAGTCTCCGGCGATACGCTGCGGCTGGCCTTGAGCAAGTCCAGGCCAGACATGCCGGGCATGATCAGATCGGTGAGCACCACGGACACCGGCTCGCGGCGCAGGATATCGAGCGCTTCTCCACCACTGCGCGCGGTGAGCACGCGCAGTGATTCCCGCTCGAAGATCTTACTCAACGAGTCAACGATGCCCGGCTCATCGTCCACGACCAGGATGGTTGGGGCGGAGGGATTCGGGCCCGGGCTGGCTTCGGCGTCGCTTGTCACGTCTGGATGTCCTTGGGTCGCTCTTCAAAGCGGATGCCAGATACAGCCGACTTGGCTGACGTGTCTAACTAGCAGGAAACATTACGCTATCCGATTGCGGCGTACTGGACAATCCGCTCTAGTGCCATCTTGACATAGCTTCCGCCAATCCGCCCGTCTTCTTGTCACATTGGCAAGAGCGTCTTGATGGAGGGCGCGACCAGGCGCGCAAGTTCATTCGGGCAGCTGCCTCCCGCTGAGGACACAGAGGGGAGAGGGGAGGGCACAGAGCTGTTTGTGAATCAGCCGGGTTGGCCAATCACGGGCCGACAGAGCCGACGAACGTGGTGATGCTGGATGCGGCGAGGGAGACGTTCACCGTCGTGCCACCTGTCAGGGCACCGACGTTCGCGAGATTCTCGCTCGCTGAGGTTCGGTAGGTGGTCAACGAGCCGAAGCGTCCTGCGTCGATCGTCAGAGCGAGCGGCACGATGGAAGTTCCCGTGTTGATCGCCACGACTGCGACCTGATTTCCGGCGGGGTTCTTGAATGCGGACATGTACACGTTGCTGGCTGGACTCGCGACGGCATCGACCCGAATCCAGTCAGGTCGAATGAAGCGGCTGTACTGGCCGACGGCGTAGAGACGCTTGGGCTGGTTGCCATTGGACTGCGCGAGACAGCCGTTGCCACTGCCCCACGCCCACCAGTAGAGGAACGCGCTCATCTGGGCGACCACCAGGTCCATGTGGACCAAACGCGCGACGATCAGTCCGTCGGTGATGCTCGTGTCGGCGGTCCACGCTGCCGTACTGAACTCGGTCATCCAGGTCCGCTTGCCCGCGGCCAGCGAATTGGTCAACGTCGGCGGGGAATACGTGTTGACGTTGCTCTTTCCAAATTCGTACTGGTGCACCGCCACGACACCCAACACAGACGAAACATTTGTATCGCTAAGCGTGGGTAAGACAAGGTCTTCTTTCACGTTGGCGAATTCGGGCGCCATGATCTTCAGGTTGGGCAACTGAGTGAACACGCCCTTCTTGGTGAATTCAGTCTTCAAGGTTCCGAAGAATGTGTCGAACTGCGCGGCCGTCCAGTCAGCCGATTCGTAGGTGCACTGGAAATTCGGTTCGTTTTGCAGGGAAAGCACCGTCAAGTCGACGCCCATCTTGGCTTTGTATCCCAACACGTAGTCCGCCAGGACGTCGGCGTAGTCCGCGTAGTGCGCGGGGTCGAGGGTGCCGCCCACTTCGGGCGTGTTGTAGTTCATGGTCTTGTAACTATCGCTCACCTTCCATTTGCTGATGCTGTTGTTGGGCGGCGTCCAAGGCGTGCTCATGAACTTCGTGACCTGATAGTCCGCTCCCGCGGCATTGATGTCGCTGATCAGAGTGCTGGTGTTGCTCACGTCCCAGTTGGACCAGTTGAGCGAGAAGGTCTTGCTGCCATCACTGTTGGCTGTGTACTTGTAGGTGCCGTCAGTGTTCTTGTTGATGAACTTGTCGTCGTTGCTGGGGTTTTCGCGGAAAGGCACGCGGTTGCGCAGAATGGACAGCCCGGCTCCCTTGCTGATGCTGAAGAGCGCGTCGTAGACCCCGGTCTTGGACGCCGGTGGGTACAACCAGGCATTGCTGACGCCGAAGCCATCGATGACTTGCATCGCCTGCGAGTACCTGACATTGGCTCCGGTATTGGGTGCGAGCGTTCCGCTCGAGCTTGTCCCGCCCGAACTGGCTGCTCCACCCGTGGTTGTGGTCCCGCCGGTCATCGCTCCAGCTCCGCCCGCAACGCCACCGGTCTTGGAGCCTCCCGCAGAGCCGCCAGTCTTGGAGCCGCCTGCGGTGCCGCCGGCTGCAGTCGTGCCCGCGACGCCGGCCGCGCCCGCGGCGCCGGCCGTGCCCGCGGCGCCGGCCATACCTGTCGTGCCGCCGGTTACAGCCGCGCCAGCCGAAGAAGGAATACCGCCTGAGGCTGCGGTCGTTGCGCTGGTGCCTCCTGCGCCGCCCGCGCTCGAAACACCGCCGGTTGCTCCGGCCGCTGACCCGTCAAAGCCCGAACTTGAGGCGGTATCGAGAGGCGCTGTGGCCCCGCCCTGCGTGGACAGGGTCGCGTCGCCGCCGGGGCGGGATCCTGGGGGACTGCACCCCGCGCCGCTCGTCGCGAAAACAATGATGATGGATAGGGCCTTGACGGTCGCGCTTCTGGACATGCTGCTTCGATCCCAGACCTAACAAGGATTGATCAGTTTATCGAGAATTCAATCTGACATGGGGCAGGCCAGGCTGTTCGCGGCTGGCCAGAGGTTCTACCTACTTGCACACGCCGTTTTGGCAGACAGCGGGCGTGCTGCACGCGGAGCCGCACGTACCGCAGTTTGCGCTGTCGCTGCCCAGGTTCACACAGACTCCGTTGCAGTCGGCCATGCCGGGCGCACACGACGAGCAGCAGCGGAACCCGGTATCCGGATACGAGAAGTCCTGCGCGAGCGTGGCGGCCATGAAGGTGCAATCCAAGCCGACGGAGAAGCTGTCGAAGGCGCCCCCTCGAATGGTGTACACCTTGCGCCCGTCGGCCAATGTGCCGCGCAGATCGTTGGTCCATTCGGCCAGGTTGCCGCTCATGTCAAAGACCGCCGCGCCAGCGTTGCTCGGGTCGAGATTCCCGGACGTGGTGCACTGGTTGAACGAGCCCACGGTCGCCACGGCGTTCAGGTTTGCTTCGGCGCCGTTGCACAGGGTCGCATCGTAGCTGGCAGCGTAGGGGTAGCAGCCGCTGGTGCAGGTCTTGCCCAGCGTGCAGGCAAAACCCCATTCGTCGGTGATGACCGTGGAATTGTTGCGCGTGACTTGGCACAGGCGCATGCCGGCGGCGCGGCAAGCGGCGTCGGCCGCCGTCCAAGTCACTGAACTCCAGGGCAGGACGCCGGTTCCGCTTGCACTGCTCGGGCGCGAGCAGGCGCGCGCGGAGGAAGATCCCGCGGAGGTCGCGTTGGCGTCGACGCGGCTGGCTTCATAGCTGTAGATGTAGTAACCGCCACCCGGAGCATCGGTCGCCGCGACGTGGACTACGGCATCAAGTACACCTTTGCACGCTTGTCCCGCGCAAAGGGGAAGTCCCAACCCTGATGGGTTGTCCCAGCTTTCGTCGATGAGCCCATCGCAGTCGTTGTCCTTGCCATCACAGATTTCGTCGGTCGGCGTGGCGGCCGCGGATCCGGACAGATCACAGGCCGGGGCCAAAGTCTTGTCGGCTTGGCACTTGATGGTTCCCACGCGGCGGCATTCACCCAGGCCAGTGTCGTCGCCGCAGGGCGTGCCCAGGACGGTGGATGCGAATTCGTCCACGGCGCCGTCACAGTCGTTGTCGAGCCCATCGCACCAGGATTCCTGCGCCACGAGCTGATTGGGACCGGCCAGCTGAACAGTGGCCGGGTAGTTGCAAATCCAGCTTGGCTCACTCGCGCCAGACGGGGTGGTGCACACGGGAAAGCTGGCGCTGCCAGGGAAGCGCGTCGAGCCACCGGGGCCCTTGCCGCATTCGCCAGCCTGGCGGCAGAAGTTGACGGTGGGCTGAATCAGGCCGGGGTCGTCTCCGTCGGTGAGCCCGTTGCAGTCGTTGTCCTTGCCATCACAAACTTCGGGTCCATCGGGTGTGCAGGCGTATTCGCAGCCGTTGCTCGGGTTGTGGTCGACATCGGACCACCCCTGCTGGCACGCGCCCATCTGACAGTGACCGTTGCTGCACAATCCAGTCGCGTGCGCATAGCTGCAGGCCACGGCGCAAGAGCCGCAGTGTCGCGGATCGGTCTGCAAGACGAAATCTTCGTCGACCAAGCCGTCGCAGTCGTTGTCGAGGCCGTCGCACAGTTCCGCTTGCGGCGTGACCGCTCCAGTACAGACCAAGGCCCCGGCGGTGCACGCCCAGGCGCCCAACCGACACTGACCGGTGCAGGTTCCGGTTTGCAGGTTGCAGCCGTCAGCCCCAAGCGGATAGCAAGGCTTGCCCAGGTTGGGATCGCTCTCGTCGACAAGGCCGTTGCAGTCGTTGTCGATTCCGTCGCAAACTTCCGGGCTGGGTTGGCCCGCGCCCACGCAGATGGGTGCGCCGGCGATGCAGGTGAGAGCACCCGGCTGGCATCCGTTTCCGCCGCACGGGCGGCCCACGTCTGTAGCATGGTCGTCGATGAGCCCGTTGCAGTCGTTGTCTTTGCCGTCGCAGATCTCGACGCCGCCGTTAGTCGGCGTGCAGGCGTACTCACACCCGTTGTCAGCATTGCCATCGACATCGAAGTAGCCAGGCAAGCAGGCGAGGCTGCACTTCCCCTGCTGGCAACGCCCGCTGGAGTGGGCGGCGCTGCACACATGGCCGCATTGGCCGCAGTTGATCGGGTCGGTCTGCAGGTCGAAGCCTTCGTCGATGGTGCCATCGCAGTTGTTGTCCGCGCCATCGCAGATTTCGACGCCACCGTTGCTGGTCACGCATTCGCAGCCGTTTCCGGCCTGGCCATCAAGGTCGACGTAGCCGGGATCGCAACTGCCCACCCCGCACTGGCCTGCCAGGCAGGCCGCTTGTCCGTGGGGAATCTCGCAAATCTTCCCGCATACGCCGCAGTTCTCTGGGTCAGTTTGAAGGTTGGCCCCACGGCAGACCCCATCGGGTGAGGTTCCGGGCTTCGCATCGGAAGACTTCCTGCCATCGGCGGAGTTCCCTGCATCTCCTGGGTTGTGCAAGAATGTGCCCCCGGCGTCCATGCCGACCGACCCGATGATTCGTTCAACATTGGCCTGACGCTGCTGGCAGGCACCCAGAGCCAGGGCGAACGCCAAGGTGGTGCCGGCAGCTGCCCAGCCCACCAGCCACTGTCCCGCGGCTCGCCTGAGCACCCCATCGGTCGAGGCATCGGACGGACCTGAGATACGAGTCACAGCCGCTTCCATGAGAGCCCTAGTGTACAGTCTTGCTACGGGCGCTGTAAATCTCGACGGATTCGACGGATTCGAGGTGATCATCCTGTCCGCACAGCCGCGGCCGGCGGCCGTGCGAGGGGCGGGCCTGCCGATAGGATCCTCTGGCGGCGCTGGTCCAGGTCGATCTGGTCGTCAGCGACGCGAATAAGATCGTCGCAGCTGGTGCCATTCTCCGGATAGTAGGCGAACCCAAAGCTGAGGCCGATGGAGAAGGAAGCGTCGGTGCGGGCCTGGGACAGAGCCGCGCGCAAGCGCGCGAGCAGCGGCGCGGCCTCGCTCGCCCGCATCTCGGGGAAGAGCACCGCGAACTCATCGCCCCCGACACGGCAGAGTACGTCGTGGGTGCGCAACAAGCGTTCGAGAAACTCGGCCACCCAGCGCAGAACCAGATCCCCGTCCTTGTGGCTGTGGCTGTCGTTGAGCACCTTGAGATCATTGACATCGACCATCATGATGCTGAAGTGGCGCTGCGGCTGGCGACGCGCGCGGCTCAATTCCTCGGTGAGACGCTCGATGAAGTAGCGGCGATTCCACAGTCCGGTAAGCTCGTCGCGGTAAGCGAGGGAGCGAGAGGCCTCCAGCTGAGCAAGCTCGTGGCGCAATTCGGCATTCTCGCGCAGCAAGTCCTTCGCGCTCAGCGGCGCGGATCGAGTCAGGTTCATACTTCCCACAACAAATCTTCTAGCAAAAAGGTCGCTGGTGCGCCAACGCGGCCCCGTATAATCCCTCACGGAAACATGCCTTTTCGCACTGCAGTCCTGTTCGATCTCGACGGAACCTTGGTCGACACCGAGCGCGACAACGTGGAGTCGGTCGTGCTGGCGCTTCGACGCTGGCAGGTCGAGCTAGACGGTGCCGAGCGCCACTTCGTGGTGGGCCATTCCTGGAATGAGATTTACACGATGTTGTGCCGCAACCATGGGCTGCAAGTGGGCATGGATGAGGTCATCGCGCGGGCGGTGGAGGAAAAGCGGCAGCTCCTCGCACACAAGGGATATCAGCCGCTGCCAGGGGCGCGCGATGCCGTCAAACGTCTCGGCCAGCGCGCGGCCTTGGCCGTGGTGTCGGGGGCCAGCCGGGTTGAAGTGAGCGAGGCTATCGCCGGGCTGGGGATGATCGGCGATTTTCAGGTCTTGCTCGGGGCTGAGGACTACAGCAAGGGCAAACCGGATCCCGAGCCCTATCTGACCGCGATGCAGTTGCTTGCCGTGCAGCCCGCCGCTTGCATCGTGGTGGAGGACGCCGAGCCGGGCATTCTGGCGGGGCGCGCGGCCGGCGCTCATGTCATCGCGGTCAGGGCCGCCAACTACCTCGGATACGACCAGTCGGCGGCGCACGTCGTGCTCGACACGCTCGACGAAATGACCGACGAGCTGTGCGACCGGTTGCTGGGGCAGTCGAAATCGATCGCACGGGGCTAGCAGGGGCGCCATGTTCGAGCATTTGCCCGCCGACGTGGTGCTCTTCGAAGTCGGGCCGCGCGACGGGCTGCAGAACGAGACCCGCCTGGTCACGACCACGGACAAGGTCGCGCTCATCGACGCGCTTTCGGGCTGCGGCCTGCGCGCTATCGAGATCACGAGCTTCGTCAACCCGCAGTGGGTTCCGCAGCTGGCCGACGCGAGCGAGGTAGCGCGACAGGTGGTGCGTCGCCCTGGGATCATCTACTCGGCGCTGGTGCCCAATCCGCAGGGACTGGTCGCGGCGCAGGCGGCGGCGATGCCAGAGATCGCCGTATTTCTTTCGGCGTCCGAGAGCCACAATCGCAAGAACGTGAACAAGAGCATCGCGGGTACCTTGCAGGTTCTCGAGGAGGTCGTGTCCAGCGCGCGCGCGGCCGGCATGCGCGTGCGCGCCTACGTCTCGACGGTGTACGGCTGCCCGTACGAGGGCGCGGTCAATCCCGCCAAGGCGGTGGAGCTGGTGGCCGCCCTGCGCGCGGCGGGCTGCTACCAGATTTCTCTGGGCGACACCATCGGCGTGGCCAACCCGCGCCAGGTGCGTGACGTGCTCGCGCTGGTCCTGGCCGAGACACCGCGCGAGGCCATGGCGGTACACTTTCACGACACGCGCGGCACCGCGCTGGCCAACATCCTGGTGGCACTTGAAATGGGCATCACCACCATCGACACGGCGCTGGGCGGGCTGGGCGGCTGCCCGTTCGCGCCCGGCGCATCAGGCAACGTGGCCACAGAAGACGTGGTCAACATGCTGGAAGGAATGGGAGTGAAGACCGGCGTCCAGCTCGACAAGCTGATCGATTGTTCGCGCTTGGCGGCCAGCCTGGTGGGGCACGAAATGCCGTCGCGCTACTATCGCGCCGCCATCGGCTCGCGTTTGCACGCCGGTGGGGGAGGCAGGTCGTGAGAGTGTTGGCTAGCCGTTACTCACAGAGAGCGCAGAGGGCAGGGAGGCAGAGGAGAGAAGGAAGGGTCGGGTTCCGTCCGGTCCGACTCTTCTTCCTCCTCCGACCTCTGGGCTCTCTGTGAGAAATAGCTAGCCTAGCGCCCGCTGGCGCAGGAAGTGGTCGGCCAGCACCAGGGCCATCATGGCTTCGACGATGGGCACCGCGCGCGGAAGCACGCAGGGGTCGTGACGGCCGCGGGGCTTGAGAACCGTGGGATTGCCGTCGAGGTCCACCGTCTCTTGTTCGCGCAGGATGGTGGCCACGGGTTTGAAGGCGGCGCGCACGATGATGTCCTCGCCGTTGGAAATGCCGCCCTGGATGCCGCCTGAGCGATTGCTGCGCGTGCGGATGCGCCCGCTCTCGGCATAGAAGATATCGTTGTGCTCGGAGCCGTGCAGGCGCGTGCCGGCGAAGCCGCTGCCCACTTCGAAGCCTTTGCAGGCCGGGATTGACAGCAAGGCCTTGCCGAGATCGGCGTGCAACTTGTCGAACACCGGCTCGCCCAGCCCGGCGGGCACGTGGCGCGCTACCGCCTCGACCACGCCGCCCAGTGAATCGCCGTCGGCGCGGGCTTGATCGATGAGCGCGATCATCTGATCGGCGACAGCCGTGTCCGGGCAGCGCACGATGTTCGCATCCACGTCCTTGCGTGTGACCTGGCTGGCGTCGACGGTGGCCCCCAGATCCTGGACCTGCTTCACATAGGCCACGATCTCGATCTGGGCTTGCTCGGCCAGCAGCTTGCGTGCGATGGCGCCGCTGGCGACCCGACCGATGGTTTCGCGCGCGCTGGCCCGGCCACCGCCCGCGCTCGAGCGAACACCGTATTTCGCTTGGTAGGTGTAGTCGGCGTGGGACGGGCGAAAGGCCTGCCGGATTTCCTGGTAGTCGGCGGAGCGCGCGTCGGCGTTGCGCACCAGCAACGCAATGGGTGAGCCCAGGGTCACGCCTTCGTGTACGCCCGAAAGAATCGCGATGGCGTCTGCTTCATCGCGGCGGGTGGTGATGCGGCTTTGACCAGGCCGGCGCCGGTCCAGCTCGACCTGAATCTCCTCGGCGGTGATGGGAACGCGCGGCGGGCAGCCGTCCACCACTACCCCGATTGCCGGGCCGTGCGATTCACCCCAGGTTGCGATGCGGAAGAGTTGTCCGAATGTGCTCGCCACGATGGCCGACAGGGTAGCACGACTGGCGCGCGAAGCCGTGACCGTGGCGAATTCTTGCCGCGCCTCGCATCGGCCGGGAGATGCCTTTCGCACGCCGGCCGAGTTTTCTTGTGGAATTTCGCGAAAGTTTTCTTCAACGTAGCAGCCATGAGCACCAACGGAATCCCGCGCAAATGGACAGTCGCGGACTCCGCAGAGACCTATGGCATCCGATACTGGAGCCAGGGCTACTTCTCCATCAACGATCTGGGCCACGTCGTCTGCCACCCGCAGGGACCCGACGCGGGCGCCATCGACCTGAAAGAGCTGGTCGACGAGGTGGTTCGCCGGGGCATCGGGCTTCCCTTGCTGGTTCGCTTCTCGGACATTCTCAGAAGCCGCGTGGTGGAACTGCACGAGGCCTTCAAGCGCGCTATCACCGAGTACGGGTACAAGTCCGAGTACCGCGGCGTGTATCCCATCAAAGTCAACCAACACCGCTACGTGGTCGAAGAGATCGTGCAGTTCGGCCGGCCCTACCACTACGGCCTGGAGGCTGGTTCCAAGCCCGAGCTGCTGGCGGTGATGGGCATCCTCGACGACGAGGAAGCGCTCATCGTGTGCAACGGCTACAAGGATGAGGAGTACATCGAGACCGCGCTCATGTGCTCCAAGCTCGGGCGCAAGGTGCTCATCGTGGTCGAGAAATTCTCCGAGCTCGACCTCATCGCGTCCACCGCCAAACGCATCGGGGTGAGGCCCCGCATCGGCATCCGGGTGAAGTTGGCCTCCAAGGGCTCGGGTCGCTGGGAAGCCTCAGGAGGCGATCGCTCCAAGTTCGGCCTGTCCACGCGCGAGGTGGTCGAGGCGGTGCGCTTCCTGCGCGACGTTGACATGCTCAACTGCTTCGAGCTGATCCACTTTCATCTGGGCAGCCAGATCTCAGCCATCCGGGCCATCAAGAACGCCATGCGCGAGGCCAGCCGTTTCTTCGTCGAGATCGTCGGCTTGGGCGCGCCGCTGAAGTACTTCGACGCCGGCGGCGGGCTGGGCGTGGACTACGACGGATCGCAGACCAATTTCGCCTCGTCGATGAACTACACCTTGCAGGAATACGCCAACGACTTGGTGTTCGGTCTGCAAGAGGTGTGCGACGCGGCCGGGGTCGCGCATCCCACCATCGTCACCGAATCGGGGCGCGCCGTGGTCGCCCACCATTCCATGCTGGCCATCGACGTGCTGGGTGTGGGCGAATTCGACGTGGGCAAGGCGCCCGACAAGCTGCCCGACAATGTGTCGCGTCTGGTGCGCAACATGTTCGACACCGCCCGCGACATTTCCAGCAAGAACCTGCGCGAGGCGTATCACGATGCCCTGGAGTATCGCGAAGAGGCGCTGTCGTTGTTCTCGCTCGGCAGCCTGTCGCTCACCGAACGCGTGATCGCCGAGGACATCTTCTGGGCCATCTGCCAGCGCGTGCTCAAGGTCGTGCGTGAGATGCGCGAAGCACCCGAGGAATTCGAGGGTCTGGAGCGCGCCCTGTCGGATACGTATTTCTGCAACTTCTCCATGTTTCAGTCGCTGCCCGACATCTGGGCCATCGACCAGCTTTTCCCCATCATGCCCATTCACCGGCTGGGCGAGGAACCCACGCGGCGGGCCGTGCTGGCTGACATCACCTGCGACTCCGACGGCAAGATCGATCACTTCATCGACCGGCGCGATGTGAAGAACGTGCTGGAACTGCATCCCTACAACCACGGCGAAGGCTATTTCCTGGGCGTGTTCTTGGCTGGGGCCTATCAGGAGATCCTGGGCGATCTGCACAACCTGTTCGGCAACACCAACACCGTGCACGTGTCGCTGGCCCCGGGTGGCGGCTATCAGATCGAGCACGTGGTGACCGGCGACACGGTGACCGACGTGCTCAAGTACGTCAGCTACGCGCGCGAGGACCTGATGGCGCGTGTGCGCCGCTTTGCCGAGCAGGCCGTGCGCACCAACGGCATGAGCCTGGAAGAGACGCGTTCGCTGCTGCGCATGTACGAGGAAGGGCTGGCGGGCTACACGTACCTGGAACGGGGATAGCACGCGAGCGCGCTCCGCCCTGTCACTCGACGATTATCTCTTCGGGGCAGAGTTGGGTGTTGGCCAGGCAGGGGAAAGTCAGGCCAGCGAGCGCCGCAAGAATGCAGTCCAGGATCTGGGAGTTGGTGCCGCCGTCCGCCACGCTGCGCACGTCGACAACGGCGCCGTTGCTGTCAAGAACGATGGCATAGCCGCTGCCATAGGGTATGGCCCCACATTTGCCGAGCACGTTTGCCAGCTTCAAGTTGTCGTCGCCGCCAACGCTGGTGCCGTTGTAGGCACTGCAGCCACCGGTGCCGAGGCCAGCCAAAGCGGCGGTCGCCGCCTGTCCCAACTGGTCGAATCGATCCGAAGTGGCTTTGTCGCATGCCGAGATGCTAAAGCCAGAGCCTGGAGTGAGGCCAAAACTCAGACAGAGACTGGAAAAACCGCTGCAGCCGTAGGTGGAGACATAGCCCGAAAAACACGGCACAGCGGCGGCTAGTCGTTCCTTCACCGTGCGATCGATCTCATCAGCGCAGGCAGTGGGGTTGATGAGAACCGCATCAGGCTGAGCGTCGGTGCCGGAGCCTGTTCTTGAATCGGGTTGTGCGTCTGTGCTGACGCTTACTTGTGAATCAGATCGCACGTCTGTGCCGACGCCCGCCTCTGCCCGCGAAGCCCGCATGGGGTGCGAGCCGCAGCTCGCCGAGGCGAAGAGGAAGATCAAACTCGATGCCGCGGCCGCGGCCATGGGCGAAAAACGTCGTTCGGGTGTGCCGAGAAGACGATGGACCTCGGTTTCGAGGCGTTCGATCTCAGTGCTGAACCCACGCGCGCGCTCGGCCAGGTCGCGCACTAGATCATCCGACCGCTTGCCGTCGGGCAGGTCCCGCGCCCCGTCGAGGGTCTTGCGCAACGACTCGATGGTGAAGGCGTTGAGGCGCGCCCGCAGATCCGTGAGCGCGGCGTCCACGCCAGCGGCCGGCTGCCGCATATCCAGGCGGCGTGCGACGGCCAGCCCCGTGTGTATCTCGTGAAGCCGCTGGGCCAGGCTGTGGTCGCCCAAAGCCTCCATGCGAACCCGCGCGAGCAGTTCAGTGAATCGCTGGGCCACGGGATCGGCGAGTCGGTAGTCCCAGCGCAGTGGATTGCCGTAGAGGCGTCCTTCGCCCAACAGACGCTGGTGGAGCTGGGTGCCGTGATACGCTTTCATTCGGGTCACATCGAAGAGCCCGTGCTCGACGCGCTCCAGGAAGCGCAAGCCTTCCTCGATCGACGCGGCCGTCGAATTGGGATGCACGAGCATCAAGTTGCTCACGCTCGCGACGCCAGCCTCGTCCAGCTGCTGCAGGATCGAGAGCGCGTGCTCGGGGTTGCACTGTCGCTGGAACCATCGCCCTTGCTCGGCGCTGGGAAACTCGATGCCAAGAAAACAACGGGCCAGCCCAATCTCGGCGAAGCGTCGCGCGACGGCCTGGGTCACCCGTTCAGCACGCAGCATGCACCCGAGAGCAAGCTTGGGAACCTTCGCGGCGTTCAGCCGCCTGTGCAGATCGGAAAGCCAGGCCAGAGCGTCTGCCTCGCGGTAGGGCAGGACGTGCTCGTCGACAAAGTACGCGTAGCCGTGGCCCGAGCGCGCCAGCCCTGCCAGCTCGTCAGCCACGTCATCCACCCTGCGCCGGCGGATTCCGCCCACGCCCGATGAAAGCAACTGCTGCCGCGAATGACCTGCGCGCAGACCTTCCGCGACCTCGGCGTCTTGCAGGGCCGCGGGGCCGCAGTAGCTGCACCGGCCGGCGCAACCTCGCGTGGCAGACACATGGGCCACCTTGCGGCCGAGCATGCGCATGCCTTCGTGCCGGACTGGCACCAGCGTGGTGGGAAGCGGGTTGAGCACGTCGGCAGGAGGGCCGTCGCCGGCGCGGGTTGACAGACCGGGCACGCAGGCAATCGACTCGCCCCGCGCCAAGGCCCGAACCAAGGCAAGCAAGGGCGCCTCGCCGGCAAATCGCACCACGCTGTCCAGCCAGGCGTAGCGGCCGAGCAGCCAGGTGCGCGCCAGAGTGGCGAAGGGCCCACCGGCGGTGATGTGGCCGCGATAGCCCAGCCGCCGCAGCAGCTCACCCAGCGCCAGCGGCAACACCGCCGAGCCGCCGTCTTGCAGAGACAGCCCAACCACGTGGGGCGGCCGCTTGCAGATGGAACGCGCGATGGGCAGGACATCGTCGACGTGGTTCAGCACATGCCGGCTTCTGCTCACGGCCGCGCCGGCCAGGGCTGCTTCGAGATAGCCGATGCCCAAGTGGTCGTTGTGTTCCAGCCGGCGTCCGACCAGGGCAACGGAACTTTTCTTCATGTGCGTACCCCCTCAGCACAACCAGGGTATCACGTTCTACTTCGGCATCAGCTCGGCGATGGTGATCGCACCGATGCGAGCCTGGCGCGCCTCTTCCAGGTCTTTGATCAACGCGGCCAGCGCGGGCGAGGTGGTGCCGGGCGCCGCTTCCAGATCGGTCGAGCGGAAGGCGGCCAGTACGTCCTGCAGACTGATGCTGCCGGCGGCCCGGCCCGGGATGAAGCCTTCCTTGTCGCCTTGCACTTCAGCCAGAAAGGCGTGGCTCTTGAGCCGAGCGGCGATGCGATCGATGACCTCCACTGACAATCCGAATTCGCGGCTCAGAGAAGCGCGATCAACGCCTTTTCCGCCGCGTTGGTAGTCCGCGGCGACGAAGGCCAGGATCTGCGCGGCGACTAGGCCGTTGATGGGCTCGTCGTCGCGGTGGCGTCGTTCCTCGGCTTCCAGCAGGCGCAGGTTCTGGATGGCGTTGGCGATCTCGGCGCCACCCAGCACCACCCACCACGAGATGTAGATCCACAGGAGAATCAGGGGTACCAGTGCCACAGGGCCGTACACGCCGCTGTAGTTGGAGAGCAGCATGCCCTTGGCAAAATGCACGAAGCCCCATTTCAATCCTTCCAATGCGAAGCCCGTCACCAGGGTTCCCGCGAGGGCGGCGTACCAGCGCACGCGGATGTTGGGTAGCATCCAGTTGATCAGGAAGAGCGCGCCGAACTGAATCGAAAGCGGCGCGAAGAAACGCGCCAGGTGGCCGGACCCGATGAGGCGCCCTGACCAGTACAGGTAGGCGCCGGCTAGAACTGGCAGCAGAGTGACCACTGGGTAGAAGATCAGGAACTTGCGGAACCACGACCGCCGCGCCACCACGTGCCAGATGTCGTTGAAGGTATTCTCGACGGTGTCGTAGAGGAAGTAGCAGGTGGCCAGAGTGAACCCCAGACCCAGACCGCCGGCCGCGCCGGTGGCGACCTTCTCCGAAAAGGACGCGAGTTCGCTGACCACGTCGCCCATGTCTGGCAGAACCTGGGTCGAGAGGAATTCCACCAAGCGCGACTGCGCTTCCAGGTTGTGCGTCTGGCGTAGGAGCGCGAACACCAGCGCCAGCAGCGGGACCATTCCCAGGGTGGTCTGATAAGTGAGCGCCGCTGCCTGCTGTGGGCAGCGATCGCGCACCCATTGCTTGATGAGGCGCAAGCCGAGACGGAGCAGGTACACGCCGGCGCGAGCGGGCCGCGACAGCACAGCCACCATCTCGTGAGAGGGCGCGCTCATCGCGGCCCTGATATAGCTGAGCGTTCGAAGCATACCCATGCCCTTACGATGCCGGTGTCCCGATCGAGGCGTCTGCCATACCGGCACCTTCGCGCAACGCCCCCGCCTCCCACGCTGCCAACGGATGAGAGAAGCCACACGCCGGGCAGGCGGTGGTTTCGCAGGCGAGATGGCAATTGGGGCATACCGCCCGGGACGCGAAGGTGTCGAACACGAACAGGCAACGGCTGCATTTCCACAGCTTGGCCATGGGTGGCGGTGTCTTGCAGGACGTGTAGCGATCGGCGCGGTTGCGGATCTCGAACACTGCGACCAGCAGCCACGACCAATGCACGAACAGATCAATGCCCGCAAAGCGAAAGAGCCGGAGCGAACCTCGCCGAGGGGGTGTCATCAAGGGTCATTGTAGCCCACGTGGTTGCGTTGCCCCAGACGTTCCCAGTGCCTGTTTCCAGGCGGCGAACCCGCCACCAGTGCGGCTGGCCTGGGCCGCGGCCAGCCCCTCGGCAAAGCCCCCTTGCGCGAGCCGATGCTCGACCCAGGCCCACTTGGGCGCGTCGCCAGCCAGGCGGGCGTGGCCGCGAAGTTTGCGGCGCAAGAAGGCCAGCTTGGCTTCGAGACTGGCGATGTCCTCCAGGGGCTGATGGTCGAGCGGCGTGTTGCGCTTTGAAACGAAAGGCGAGACGGTGAGCGAGAGCTTGGGCGCGAGAGCCGCGAGTTCGAGAGCCAGGCGCGCCAGCTCGTCGATGTCGGCCGCGGTTTCCCCGGGCAAGCCGATCAGCACGTAGAGCTTGAGCAGCGCCATGCCGTGGACGCGGCACAGACGAGCCGCGCGCAACAGATCCTCGACTTGTGTGTGGCGGTCGACCTGGTCGCGCAGGCGTTGCGAGGCGCCGTCGGCCGCGGTGGTCAGCGTGCGATAGCCACCCCGGGCCAGCAGTCCAACCAGTTCGTCGTCGAGACGATCGGCACGCAGACTGGACACGCCCACCTGGCGGTCCGCGTCGACCAGGGCGCGCAGGATTTCCGGCAGGGCAGGGTGGTCAGTGACCGCCGCGCCCACCAGCCCCACCCGTCGCGCCTCGGCCGGGACAAGGGACAGCAAACGCCCAGGCGCTACCGGACGCATGCCCGAGCCCGCCGACCGGCGCATCACGCAGTAGGCGCAGCCTCGGCTGCACCCGCGCTCGGCCTCGATGAGAAACATGCCCGTCAGCTCGGTGTGCGGCGTGATGATTTGCGAGTAGGCCGGAAGGCAATCGTCGCTGGCGATCGCGACAGCGGGCGGCGTCTCTGCGTGCAGCGAGGGAATATAGAAGCCCGGCTGCTGCGACAGACTCTTGAGCAGGCTTTCGCGGTCGGGCTGGTCGCGCAGGCTGTTCACCAAGATTGGCAGAAGTTCCTCCGCTTCGCCCATGACGATGACGTCGGCGAAAGGTCCGACCGGCACTGGGTTGGAAAACGTCAGCGGGCCGCCGACCACGACCAAGGGGAAAGTCCGCGCGTGTGCGGCGCGCTCGGCGTGGAGCGCGGGAATCCCGGCCAGATCCAGGCAGGTCACCACACCCGCCACTTCCAACTCGGAGGCGAGCGAGAAGGCGACCACGGAAAAGTCGCCCACGGGCCGGCCCGATTCGTAGGTGCAAAGCTCCTCGGAAAGCCGGTGCATCTCGGCCACGTCGTCGGGAAGGAAGGCACGTTCAGCGGTGCAGCCGGACAGGTCGTGCAGGCCGCGGTAGATGCTTTGAAAACCCAGCGATGACATGCCCACGTGGTACGGGCTCGGGTAGCAAAGGGCGAAAGCCAGGTCGGCCTGTTTGTTCAACGTGCCGGTCTCGTCGGCCAGCCGGCTGGCGCGGACTTCGCGAAATGGTGTCACGGGGACACGCGCGCACGGCTACTTGATGGGTGCGCCATCGAGATCTCGCAACTCCACCTCGCCGATCTGCCGCAGCGAAGCTTCGACGCTGGTACGGTCGCCCACCACGACGATGACCATATGATCGGGGCGCAAGTATTTCTGGGCCATTTTCTGCACATCCGCTGCGCTGACCGACGCGATTCGGGCGGTGAAGGTTTGTAGCTCCTTGTCCGGCAAGCCGTAGACCGCCAGCGCTGCCATCTGCGCCGCGACCTGGTTGGCTGTGGCAAAGCGCGCGGGGAAGGCGCGCATGATCTCGTCCTTGGTTTCCTTCAGTTCACTCGCGCCAACCTCGTCGCTGCGCAAGGCTGAAATCTCTTTGAGGATCTCGCTCACGGAATCAGCGGTGTGATTGGCCACGAACTCACCGCCTGTGGTCCACGGCCCGGGCGCCCGCCGCGCTTCAAACATGGAGGCCACCCCGTAGGTCCATCCCTTGGTCTCGCGCAAGTTGAGCGTCAGGCGCTTGAAGGTCCCGCCCAGGATCTGGTTCATGACCAGGGCTCGGTAGTAGTCGGGATTCTTGCGCTCGATGCCGAACGCGCCCAAGCGGATCGACGATTGCGGCGCGCCCGCCTTGTCGACCAGGAAAATGCGTGTCCTGTCGATTGGCAGCGGCTTTGGCATCAGGACCTTGGTCGGCTTGGGCTTCCATCCCGCGAGCCGCTTCTCCATTTGGGCGCGCAAATCTGCTTCGCGGATGTCACCGGCCACCACCAGCACGGCGTTGTTGGGCCGATAGAATGCTTGGAAGAAGTTCTGCACGTCCGCTCGTGTGATCCGGCGCACCGACTCCTCGGTGCCTGCTAGCGGCCAACCATAGGGATGGCTTTCGCCGTACAGGGCGCGGGCGAAAGTCAGGCCGGCAACCAGAGGCGGCGAGTCCTTGCGCCGGGCCAAGGTGGACAGGAGATTTTCGCGCACCCGCGCCAGGTCGTCCTCGGAGAAAGCCGGGCGCAAGAGAACGTCCGCCCACACGTCGAGTGCGCGGTCGATGTTTTCCGTGAGCGCCGAAACCGACAGCGAGGACGCATCCCAGGTCGCGTTGGTCGAAAGCGTGGCTCCCAGTTGCGCGATCTGCTCGGCGATCGCGGTGGCGCTGCGGGTGGCGGTTCCCTCGTCGAGCATGTCCGCCACCAGATCGGCCAGGCCGGCCTTGCCCCGGGGATTGGCACCTCTCCCGGTGCGCACCACCATCTCGACTCCCACAAGAGGCAACTTGTGCGACTCGGCCAGGATCACGCGCAGGCCATTTTTCAGGCGAAAGCGCTTCACCTCCGGCACCTTGAAGGGGGTCTTCGCGGCGCTGGCGGGAAGCTTGTGACGAAACTCGGCGTCCGGCGTCTGGCGCGCCGTCGGTTTTTCCACGACGGGAGCAGCGGCGACCGGCTGGTCATTGCCGTTCGCAGGTTTCACCAGGCGGCCCATGATGGGCGCGCTGCTGTTGGGCTCGACGTCGATGGTCACGCGGGCCTGGTTGCGCAGGATCTGGACGGCCCATTTCTGCAAGGCCTCCGGCGTGGCCGCTTCATATCGGCCGATGTCGCGATCGAGGTAGGCGGGATCGCCCGCAAACACATCGTAAGTGAGCAGGCGGCCGGCCAGCCCTTGCAGGGTGTCCAAGCCGCGCACCAGATCGGTCTTGATCTCGTTGCGCGCGCGCTCCAGCTCGGCGGCTTCGACGGGCTGGGTACGCATTTTCTCCAGCTCTTGGTCGATGACGGTCTCCAGCTCAGCCAGCGTGTGTCCTTGCAAGGGCACATAGGAGATCTCGAAGGTCCCGCCCAGCAGCCGGCTAATGTGAACAGCCGACACGGACTGCGCAATCTTCAGTTCAAGAACCAGACGGCGGTGGAGGCGCGAGCTCTTGCCGCCGCCAAGCACGTTGGCCAGCAAATCCAGCTCGGCGTCGCCGGGCGTGAAGATGGGCACCGTGTTCCACGCCTGAAGGCCGCGTGCCAGATTGACCTTGGCCTCCATGGCGATGCGGCGCTCGGCGGTGGGCGCGGGGATGGGAGGCGCCGGCTGCCGCTGCACCGTCGGTCCGGCGGGAATGGGCCCGAAGTACTTCTCGACCAGGCCCTTAACCTGCGCCACGTCGATGTCGCCGGCAATGAGCAGCACGGCGTTGTTGGGCGCGTAGTAGCGGTCGAAGAACCCGCGGATGTCAGCCTCGCTGGCCGCGTCCAGGTCCTTCATCGCCCCCATCACTTCGTGGTGGTAGGGGTGGCCAGGCGGAAACAGGGCTTCCAATTCCACGCGCGCCACACCCCCGAGCGGTGCATTTTCGATGCGCTGCCGGCGTTCGTTCTTCACCACGTCGCGCTGGTTTTCGAAGGCCGCGCGGAACGAAGGCCGATCGAGAAGAAATCCCATGCGCGAGCTTTCCAGCCACAGTCCCAGTTCCAGATCGCTTGCCGGCAGGGTCTCGAAGTAGTTGGTGCGGTCGGTGCTGGTCGAGCCGTTGCGCGCCGAGGCCCCGGCCTGGCCCAGGTACTTGAAGTAGGCGTCCTCGGGGATGTGCTTGGTCCCCTGGAACATCATGTGTTCAAAGAGGTGAGCGAACCCGGTCTTGCCCGGCGCTTCGTCCTTTGATCCCACCTTGTACCAAACCTCGAGGTGCACGATGGGCACGGCGTGGTCGACGTGCAAGATGACATCGAGCCCGTTGGGCAGTCGGTACTTCTGGAAGGCCACTTCGGGCGTTGCGGCGCGGACCGGCGGTGCAAGGCATGAGAGGAACGTCGCGCCGGCAGCAAGACGGAAGAGGAAGGCCATGGCGCGAGACTATCGCAAAACCAGCCGCGGGCCATGCGCGGGCCAGGTGCTTGAGGGTCCTGACCCTGCCACAGACGTTGTGCTACAGGCTGCATTGCAAATCCGACCGGAATAGGGGGTATAGGAATGATTCCCCTTCTCCACTTGATATGTCGGAGCACTTGGGACTAATTTCCGCGCCCGGAGGACCCGCATGAACCCCCTACGTTTATTGTCCGCTGCTGTGTGCGGCTTGCTGCCGCTTCTATTGTCGGAGAGCCGCGCCCTCGCCAGTGAGGCGAGCCTGGTTCTGCCTGACCTGTCGTCTGCGAAGTTCCTGGGCGACGTCGCGGGCAACCGGCTGCTCATGGGCGGCTTGGTGATCTGCGTCCTGGGAATGGTTTTCGGTCTGGTCATGTACAAACAGCTCAAGGGCGCGTCCGTGCATAGGAGCATGCGCGAGATCTCAGAGCTGATCTACGAGACCTGCAAGACCTACCTGCTCACCCAGGGCAAGTTCATCCTGGTGCTCTGGGCGTTCATCGCCATCATCATCGGCGCCTACTTCGGCTGGCTCTCGCCCGTCGAAGGCAAGCCGGTCGCTCTCACCCTTTCCATCATCCTGCTCTTCAGCCTGGTAGGAATCGCGGGCAGCTACGGCGTGGCCTGGTTCGGCATCCGGGTGAACACCTTCGCGAATTCGCGAACGGCGTTCGCCAGTCTCAAGGGGATGCCCCATCCCATCTATGCCATCCCGCTGCGCGCGGGTATGAGCATTGGCATGATGCTCATCAGCGTCGAGCTGGTGATCATGTTGTTCATCCTGCTCTTCGTGCCGGCTGACTTCGCTGGCCCGTGCTTCATCGGCTTCGCCATTGGCGAATCGTTGGGCGCGGCGGCCTTGCGTATCGCGGGCGGCATTTTCACCAAGATCGCTGACATCGGATCCGACCTGATGAAGATCGTCTTCAAGATCAAGGAAGACGACGCGCGCAACCCGGGCGTGATCGCGGACTGCACGGGCGACAATGCCGGCGACTCGGTTGGTCCCTCGGCCGACGGCTTCGAAACCTACGGTGTCACCGGCGTCGCGCTCATCACCTTCATTCTGCTGGCCGTGCCCGACAAGACCGTACAGGTCCAGCTCCTGGTCTGGATCTTCGTGATGCGCATCATGATGGTGATCGTGAGCGGTCTGTCGTACTTCCTCAACGAGGCCATCGTGAAGGCCCGCTTTGGCAAGGCCAAGAAGATGAACTTCGAACAGCCGCTGACTCAGCTGGTGTGGGTCACGTCGATCGTGTCGATGGTCTCCACTTACGTGGTGTCGTACCTGCTCATCCCCGAGCTGAACCACGATAAGGCGCTGTGGTGGAAGCTGAGCACCATCATCACCTGCGGCACGCTGGCCGGCGCGCTCATTCCCGAGATGATCAAGATCTTCACTTCGACCAAGTCCGCTCACGTCAAGGAAGTCGTGACCGCCTCGCGCGAAGGGGGACCGTCGCTCAACGTGCTCTCGGGCCTGGTGGCCGGCAACTTCTCTGCTTACTGGATGGGCATGGTGATCGTGGCCCTGATGTCCGTCGCCTACGCCGTCAGCACGCTGGGTCTGGACGTGCTCATGATAGGGCCGGCGGTGTTCGCTTTCGGTTTGGTGGCCTTCGGCTTCCTGGGCATGGGCCCGGTGACCATCGCGGTCGACTCCTACGGTCCGGTCACCGACAACGCCCAGTCGGTGTACGAACTGTCGCTCATCGAGAGCGTTCCCAACATCAAGGAGGAGATCAAGAAGGACTTCGGCTTCGACGCCGACTTCGAAAATGCCAAGAAGATGCTGGAGGAGAACGACGGCGCGGGCAACACCTTCAAGGCCACGGCCAAGCCGGTGCTCATCGGGACCGCGGTGGTGGGCGCTACCACCATGATCTTCTCCATCATCATGATGCTCACCGATAAGTTGACCACCAACCTCGACCATCTCTCTCTCATGCACGCGCCCTTCCTGCTCGGCCTGGTCACCGGCGGCGCGGTCATCTACTGGTTCACCGGCGCCTCGATTCAGGCCGTGTCAACCGGCGCCTACCGCGCGGTCGAGTTCATCAAGAAGAACATCAAGCTGGAAGGCAGCGAAAAGGCGTCGGTCAGCGACAGCAAGAAGGTGGTGGAGATCTGCACCAAGTACGCGCAGAAGGGCATGTTCAACATCTTCCTCACCGTGTTCTTCAGCACCTTGGCCTTTGCCTGCGTGGAGCCCTATTTCTTCATCGGCTACCTGATCTCCATCGCGCTCTTCGGCCTGTACCAAGCCATCTTCATGGCCAACGCCGGTGGCGCCTGGGACAACGCCAAGAAGATCGTCGAGACCGAGCTGAACGAAAAGGGAACCGAGCTGCACTCCGCGTGCGTGGTGGGTGACACCGTGGGCGACCCCTTCAAGGACACCTCGTCGGTGGCTATGAACCCGGTCATCAAGTTCACCACGCTCTTCGGCCTGCTGGCGGTCGAGCTGGCCGTCCAACTCAAGAACGACGGACTCCGCGGCGCCCTTGCGGCGGGTTTCCTGCTGGTCGCCTTCTTCTTCGTGCGTCGGTCGTTCTACGGCATGCGCATTCCGCTGGAGAGCAAGGCCGAGGCTAAGGCCGATGCGCGGGTGATGACAGACAGGTAGAGTCCTGCTGGACTTTCCCGGCAAGCGGCACCTGGAAGAGAGGCTGCTCGCCTATCCGCCGGTGCTCCATGCGGTCAACCGCATGCGCCAGCGATTCGGACGGTCGCGGGTGCTGGTCCACCCGGCGGGCTCGGCCTCCGGCGCGCGCGGTTCGCCGAAGGGCGGCAAGCCGCGGTCATCAGGTGGCTAGTCCGCACCTTCGCTGACGTGGTAGATGGTCTGGCTGATGACAACCACGCCGGCTTTCGTTTGTTCCATGTGCCGCAAGCCCATTGCCGCAGGGGCTAAGGTGATTCGTTGTTCGGTCTCTACATGCAACTCGGGCAAGATCAAGCTGGTGTTTTGCTCGCCCGGCTGCTGGGACTCGCATCTTCCCAACGCGCGCCATCGCAACGCCTATTTCGTCGAAGAAATCGCTCGGTAGGGCCACTTCCCATCACGGTGCCGAACGGCAGGTGACCGATTCGGGCCGCTTCGATAGTACAATAGCTAGTTCGTGCAGCCGCTCTTCGCTCTTCTGACTTTGCCTGCCGTATCGGTGCTGGTCGCGCCGGGGCCGGAGGATGGCTGTCCTTCTGCGCGCCAGGTGTCAGCTGCTCTGAGCGAACGCGCGCCCGCCGCGCAGAGCACGCGTGCACTTGATTCAGAGTCCGCCTTGACCCTGGTATTGCCGGTGCCGGGGACGCCTCAAGAGCCGAGTTTTTCTCTGGTGGACCCACAGGGGAGACTGCGGCTGTTTCGGACGTTGGCCAGGCCGGGCGCCACGAACGCGCGCGACTGTGCCGCGCTCTCCGTCACGGTGGCCATCATCGTCCAGCGCTATCTCGAGGAAATCGAGCTGCCGGAGGTGGAAGTCGCCCGCAGGAGTCCCATGGTCCAAGTGGTGCCGCCCACGCCGCCGTCACCGTCACCTCCACCGGTGGTGGTCGGTCCTCCGCCTCGCCTAAGGGCTAGGTGGGACATGTCTCTTGGCATTTCTCAGAGATTTGCCGACCAGGCGACTAGCCTGGAAGCCTATGACCTTCGTCTCTCCGTCGCTCGTACGCTGGGCGCGCGCGTGGATGCCGGCTTGCTGGTTCGCCTGTGGAGCGGTGTCTCGGGCTGGACCCAACACGACTGGACCGGCGGCCGTGGTGATGTGATGCGTGTTCCCTCAGGCCTGGATCTCATGTGGAGGCGTGCGGTATTCAGCGTGGAACTGCAGCTAGGCCTGTCCGGGCTGCTCGATTGCTGGATTCTTGGAGCAAGGGACCAGCAGACGAATGTGCATTGGGACTACCGCCTTACGGCCGCGGGCGCACTCACCGGAGGCATGCAGGTACCCTTGGGCAAACGCCTTTTCGCGCGTCTCTTCCTCGACGTCGCCGTTGCTGGATGGCGTTACAAATACTACGACCGGACCGCTGATGGGCAAACCGTGTTTTCGACTCCTAGCGTCTTTGGTGACGCGGGGCTAGCCTTGGGTATGTCGCTTCGGTGACGAAGGCGCTGCACCAAAGGCACTAACCATCCAGAATTGAGGCTCGGCAGAACCCATTGCGTCGCCGGTGAACATGAACCAACAGAATCCAGCAGAAAGCCCGCGACCGAGGCCTATCGCCGAAGACCAGGCACTGGTTGAACGTGTTCGCAAGGGGGACACTCTTGCGTGGCGGACGCTCTATGAGCGCTACTCGCCTCCGGTGTTTCGTTTTGTGAGTGCGCTAGGCGTGCCTCCCGAGGAGCGCGAGGATGCGGCCCAGGACGTGTTCGTCGCGATCTACCGCGGGCTGAAGAGTTTTCGTGGGGAGGCCCAGCTATCGACGTGGATCTATCGCATTGCCGCTCGTCATGCCTCCCATCTGGGCCGGCGGCGACGCATGCGTTCTTTTCTGTCGCTTCTACCCTGGCATGAGGCCGAGCCCGAGCCCCAACTCGACCCGGCAGAAAAGGCATCCGAGTTGCGGCTGCTCGATCGGTTGCTGGCCAAGTTGTCTCCCAAGAAGCGGATGGTGCTCGTCCTCTTCGAGATCGAAGGACTCGGTGTGAACGAAATCGCCAACGTGATGGGATGTCCTCCCAACACGGTCTGGTCCCGGCTGCGCCACGCCCGGGCGGAACTCGTCAGGGCGGCGCGGAGGATAGCAAGATGAATCGGCCTACACAGAGAACGGACGACACGGAGATATGGCTGAGCGAGACCACCCAAGCGGCGCGCCGGCGCATAGGAGACGAGGTGGCGCGGCGTCGGGTCTGGGCTCGCATCGAGGGCCTGCCGTTGGGCAAAGATCTGTCGTCGCGGCGGGCAAGGACGTTGGCCCTCCCGGCCCTCGCCGGGGCGTTGGTTGCTGTGGGTGTGGTGGCCATCCTATGGATAGTTCCGGCCACGCGCGCTACCCATTCGCCTGTCCTGGCCAAGCGGGTGTCTTCGGCGACCGCATCGGTGTCACAGCCTGGTCCAGACGCTGCTCGGGTTGTGTCCCAGGGATCGTCCGCCGCGCCCGTGCGCACCGGCCGAGGTGAAAAGGCTCGCGTGGCGCTGGCCGGTGGTGCCGGCGTCGAGCTTGATGCCGATTCTGTGCTGAGCTGGGACTCGGAACGCCGGCCTTGGGTCGAGCGCGGCCAGGCCAGGTTCGAGGTTCCCCATCAGGCACCCGGCTCAAGGTTTTCGGTTTCCGCCGGGCCGTATGTCATCACCGTGGTGGGGACCAAGTTCCACGTGGGCGTGGGCGATGATCGAGTTTCCGTGGAGGTTGAGGAAGGCGTGGTTGAGGTGTCGCGTGGGGCTCGCTCGGTTCGGCTGGTAGCGGGGGATTCGTGGGCGGGTGCGCTGCGCGGGCTTGCGCCCCCGGCAGTCGAGCACCGGCCGTCGCTGGCGAGCGCGTCCTTTCGGCGCACCTCTCTTGCGGACAGTCCCGCGCCGGTCGAAAATGGCCCGGCGAGCATGGAATTGACGGAGGCGCGGTCGGCGCTCAGGGAGGGCCGACCGGAAGACTCCCTGGCTATGCTGAGTCACTGTGCGAAGGGTGGGGGGCCAGCAGCCGAGAATGCTGCGTACGAGATGGGCCGCGTTTTGCGTGATGGCCTGCAGCGACCTCGGGCGGCGGTCGCTGCGTGGGGCGCCTATCGCACACGCTTCCCCAACGGGTTGCTGCGGGCTGAGGTGGACCTGTCGATCTTGGAAACTCTGGCCAAGCTCGGTGACAAGGCGGCGGCGCTTACCGAGGCTGAGGCTTTCTTGGCGCGCTATCCGAATAGCGAGCGTCGCGACGAGGTGGCCAAGCTAGCCGCGAGAGTGCGCGGGGCACCGTGATGGCGATTGGGGTAGCGCGAGTCAGCCGGCTGGCGAATACCTCATGGCTGCTGATCCTCATCGGGCTGTCGTGCAGGTATACGTATGGTGTTGGGCTGCCCGGGCCGGCTGGTGATGCCGGGGGCGGCTCCGCCGAGACCGGTGGGGCGCAAGCCGCGGACGCGTCCGTCGACCAGTCCAGTCCCAGTGACAAGACTGGGTCGAACTATCCAGACCAATGTGCGAACCCTCGGCGCTTCTACGTTCAGTCAAACGCAGTCGAGATGATCATTGCCCTCGACCGCTCCACGTCTATGCAGAGCGAGGCATTCGGTTCTTCCACCAAGTGGCTGGCAGCCAGACAGGCCATCGTGGCATCGACGGCTGCTCATCCCAGCATTCGGTTCGGCGTCGAGCAGTTCCCCTCGCTAGCAGACTGCGGTGGGCAGGCATGCTGTGCGGACTGGCCTTCGCTTCAGCCCTATCACTCCAGCCTGGGGGACCAGCTCACATGTGGATCAGGTGACGCGGGTTGCGCGAGTGCGGGGGATGATTCACCTTCCTACGATGCACTGAAACGATGCCATGACTACTTCGACTTCCAGTCGTCGCAGGACCACTCCTTCCAGTTCGTGCTGCTGGTCACCGACAAGGGTCCGAGTTGTGCGGGCTACGTCGCCCCTGGTAGTTCCCCTTGCAGCCAGGCGCAAAATGAGGCTTCGAGTCTGGGGAAGAATCTTGGAGTCCAGACATTCATCGTGGCGCTCAACAGCGACGGGCACACCCCGGACTGTCTTGCCAGCATCGCTGATGCCAATTCGTCCAACTTTCCCGGCAATCCGTCGCAGCTCGCGGTGGCAACAAACGACAAGGACTTGAGCGACAGCGTGGAAGCTATCATGACGTCGGTGGAGGCGAACGTGTGTCGGTTTTCCTTGAAATTCACGCCGGACGATCCAACTCAGGTGTCGATTGCCAGCAACCAGCAGCACGTGCCGTTCGACGCCACCGGCACGCAGGGGTGGCGTCTTGACCCCGCGTCTGGTGAGGTCGTGCTCTCCGGATCCTATTGCAAAGATCTGACATCAGCGCAGGGCAACACCAGTATCCAGGTGACGGACTGTCAGCCATGAGGCCGAGACCGGGGCCGGCTTCCCCGACGCACTGGACACCCTATCCCAAGCTCAGGCGCGTCGGCGCAGGAGGTAGAGCAGCAGGGGCGCGGCGTGCAGGGCCTGAATCATGTCGCCGCTGTCAATGAGATCGTGGATCGCGGTCAGCGGCACAAGGTGTACGCGCAGATCCTCGGTCGCCTCGGGGTGGGAGCGGCCCTGGGATACCACTCCCTCGGCCAGATAGGATGTGGTGATGTTGTTCTGCAGGGCGGGGTTGGCCGAGAGGCGGGTGAGCCGCGACCAGCGACCGCCCCCGTATCCGGTTTCTTCGGCCAGCTCGCGCCGGGCGGCGGTCTCGATATCCTCGCCCTCGTTGACAACCCCGGCCGGGATCTCGTAGTGCACGTCGCCTAGACCAGGACGGTACTGTCGAATCAAAACCACCTGGTCATCCGTCGTTACGGCGACGACGTTGACCCAGGGCGGGTACTCCGAGATCCAGTAGTCGGCGATCTCACGCCCGGTGGGCAGGCGGAAATGCTGGTGCCGCAGCACCAACCAGGGCGGCTTGCGGAAGAGATAGGTAGTCGCGAGCGCCTGCCACGCTGCGGGGTCGTCGGGAAAGCGACGGGGCAAGTGCGATTACTCCTGGCCCGGTCGCCAAGCGCGAGGGCGATTCCGGGCAGACAAGGCGACGACAAACTGATACAGCACCAAGGCCAGTATTCAGCATCATGCGCCTGCCGACAAGACGGGAACGCAAACTCCGCGAGAGTCTAGCGAGGTCGTGGCCGCGACGGGCGCGCGCGAAGCGCGCGGGAGAGGTGGGACGGGCTGTCCGTCCCGAAGCCCCGAAGGGGGTGGCCGGAGTGATGGTCTGGCAGCAAAATGGTTTTCGAGTACGCTAGGCGGTCAATCCGTGAGTGAAAAGCAAGACTACTACCAAGTGCTTGGTGTATCCCGCCAGGTGGATGCGTCTGAGCTGAAGCGCGCCTACCGCAAGCTTGCCCTCGAGCTCCATCCAGACCGCAACCCCGACGACAGGGAGTCCGAGGCGCGCTTCAAGGAGGCGTCGGAGGCCTATCAGGTGCTGTCTGACCCCGAAAAGCGCGCTCTGTACGATCGCTACGGCCACGAGGGGCCGCGTGGGGGCGGTTTTGGTGGTGGCTTCAGCAACGTGGGCGACATCTTCTCGGCTTTCTCCGACATCTTCGGCGATCTTTTTGGTGGCGGATTTGGCGGCAGCCCGAGCCGTGGCGCCGGGCGCGGGGCCGACATCGAGACCCAGGTTCAGTTGACCTTGGCCGAGGTGGCGACCGGCGCGCCTAAGGAAGTGAAGGTACAACGGCGCGCCGCCTGCCAGGATTGCGAGGGATCGGGCGCTGCGCCGGGCACCTCGCGGGAAGCCTGCGCGCAGTGTCGGGGTCGCGGCCAAGTCGTGCACGCACAGGGCTTTCTCATGATCTCCACCACCTGTCCTGCCTGTCGCGGCGAGGGCTCGGTGGCACGCAGGCCCTGTCCGTCTTGCAGCGGGAGTGGCCTGCGGGTGGTGGAGGAGACTCTGCAAGTCAACGTGCCCCAGGGCGTGGAGGACGGGTCCACGCTGCGGCTGGCCGGGCGAGGCGAGGGGGCGCCAGGCGGCGGGCGTGCGGGCAACCTGTACGTCCACATCCGGGTCGCGGACGATGCGCGCTTTGAACGCGACGGCGCCGATCTGCACACCGAAATCGCCATCTCCTTTCCCCAGGCAGCATTGGGGACAACGGTGAAAGCCCCGTCGCTGGACGGCGAAGTCGATGTCACGCTGGCGCCGGGGACGCAGCCGGGGGCGACGGTGGTCCTGCGGGGGAAAGGCCTGCCCCACTTGCAGGAACGCGGCCACGGCGACCTGATCGTGCACCTGCGACTGGTGGTGCCGGCGTCGCTGTCACGCGAGCAGGAGGAATCCCTGCGCGCCTTTGCCGCCGCCGGGGGCGAAAAGGTCGAACCTCCGTCGGAGAAACGCGGCATCTTCGGTCGCCGCAGGAAGAACTGAGTTAGCTGTTTCTCACAGAGACACAGAGGCCACAGAGGCGGATGAGAAGAGGGGAAAGGGGTTAGCGACTGTCCTATCCTACTTTTCCTTCTTGGCTTCGGTCTTGGGCAATGAAAAGGAAAGCGCGGGTACGGGGTGGTCGTGTTGGTAGAGCCAGGAATAGGCAAACACCGAGGCCAGCACGCGCTTGCTGTAGTTGCGGGTTTCGTCGTAGGGAATCGTTTCAAGGAACTCGTCCAGCTCCAAGCTGCCGCGCTCGCGCAGCCAACGATCCACCGCACTCTCGCCCGCGTTGTATCCGGCGATGCTCAGGGGCAGGGATCCGCTGAAGTGGTCCAGCAGGAACGCCAGGAAGCGCGAGCCCACCTCGAGATTCCTGGACGGGTCCAGCAGGGTTTCCCGGCTCACGCGGCCTTTGGCGAAGCGCTGAGCCGTGCGCACCAACATCTGGGTCAGCCCCAGGGCGTTGGCAAAAGACTCAGCCTTTGGGGAAAACGCGCTCTCCTCGCGCATGATAGCCAGTTGCAGGGCCTCGGGCACGCGGTTGGCCTTGCTGTTCTTGCTCACCAGTTCAGGGAAAGCACGCGGGTACGCCAAGCGCCACTCGGCATCGTGGCGCGCATCAGTGGGGTACGACCAACGGTACGCTGTCAGCGTGTTGCGAGGAATGGTGTGCGAGGCGCTCCACAGCCGGCCACGGTCGAGAAGGATCGCGGTGATCCAATAGGCGTTTTCTCGCCCGGGGGTTTTCGCGGCGGCTTGCGAATCCGGCGCGTGGTCGGAGAGAGCCAAGCCCAGGCGGGCCAGTTCGCGGCGGGCATCGCTGCCCAGACCGAGGCGGGCCAACTCTACGGCGCGCAGGAAGCCGGGTTCGGCGAAAAGGGGCTGCGGTCGAAAGTCCCACACCGATTGCTTCTGTCCGGATGCAAGAGCTGGTCGCAACTCGCGCAGGAGATCGGCGCGCGCCTTGGGAAAGCTGTGGCGCATGCGTTCGAGCGCGAACAGCGCGTACACGGAAAGGGGATACTCGCGTACCGCTCGCGCGTAGGCGTGCTGGGCCTGGTTGGGGAAGCCCTGCTTCTCGAAGATGCGACCTCTCCAGTAGTGGGCTCGGCCTGCGGCGAAGTAGATCTCTTCGCGCGGGAAGCGGCGCACGTCCTCGTCGAGCCAGTGCAGGGACTTGTCCCAATCGTGCGCGCGCCAAGCGGCGAAGGCCAGACGCCACAAAGCCTCGCCCGCCACATCGCCCTTGGGATAGCGGTCAGGCAGATCGCGCAGGCGTTGCTCGGCGCCGTCGTCGTCGCCCCCATCGGCCAGCACCTCGGCCGCACGCAAGCGGGCGTCGTCCGCGAAACGGTGCTCGGGAAACTCGGACTCGATGCGGGCGTAGAGAGCCAGAGCCTTGTCGGGCTCGCCTGCTGAAGCCAGGCAACGCCCACCTTGATACAGCGAGCGCACCACCAGGTCGCGATTCTGTGCGCGCTGGCACGCGGTCTCCGCCTCGGCAAATAGCGGCGCCGCGCGCGGGCGCTGGCGTTGCTTCCACACCGATTGGGCGCGGTGGAAGCGCGCCACGCACTCGCTGGCGGCGTCCAGGCCGGGCGCGGTCAAGGCCGCAGCAAAGGCTGCCTCGGCGGCAGCGTTCTGGTTCTTGTCGAAAAAGCCCATGCCCCGCGTGACCCATTCCTCGACGTTGTGGGTGAGCAGGGCGGTTTTCCGCTCAGGGCTGGTTGACTGAGCCAAGCTTTGCAAGTTTTCGTCGGCCCGCGTGGCCCAGGTTTCCGTCGGGGCTTCGGCCCAGATGCGGCGCAGGGCTGCGGCGATTTCCTCTACCGGGCGCTGCAACTGCTGCATGGCCTCGGTCAGGTGAAATCTGGCCTCGGCCCGGCGCGGCCCGGAAGGGAAGCGATCGAGAAAGGCCTTGGCCTCGCTCTCCACCTCGGACCAGCGTGTCCTCGCGATCAAGGCATCAATCTTGACCAACACCGCCTCGGCTTCGGGCACCGTGTGAGCGGGCACACGAGCCGCCCAGGTGAGCGCGCCGTCGGGATCGCCCCGGCGCAGTCGGCAGCGGGCGGCGTAGTAGGCGTCATAGGGAGCCAGCACCGGGTAGCTGGACCACAGGTCCTCGAAGAGATCGCCTGCATCCTGCCAGGCATTGAGGTTCATGAGCGACGAGGCGAGGAGAAAGCGGGTCTGATTGCGCTGAGGTGCGCGTGGGGGCATGGTCGCCAGCGCGTCCGCCAACTTCGGCGCGGCGGCCGCGAAATCGCCAGCGCGGAAAAGGTCGGCTCCGGCGCGGGCCGGTCCAGCGGCGAAAAACGGTTCCAGCCAGCGCTTGTCGAAGGGAACCGGGGCGCGGTTGTTCGCGGCAACTGCTTCCTCGCCGCGCGCCTCAGGCGCGGCAGCCTCTTCGCCCTCGGGTGGTTCGACGGCCAGGGCGGTGCCGGGCAGAAGAAAGAGCGCGAGAGCCGCACTCGAGTGTTTTTGCGTGAACACTGTTGACGACTACGGCGCCTCGGCGGGCGGCGGAGTGCCCGCCCTTTCAGGCAGTCCAGCTTTGCGGTTCTCGATTTGACGAATGGCTTGAAATTCGAGAGTGAGGTTGCTGATGCTTTGGTCAAGCAGGTTGATGTCGTCTTCCAGCATGGCGTTTTTCTGCTTGAGTAGGCGCAAGTCGTGGCTCAAGCGCGCGACCACCCACAGAATAATGAGAAGGTTCGGGATCAGCGCGATGACGGTGTAGACGGCCAGCTGGGGGTCGAGAAGAGTCACGAAACTCATCACGCTACCGCCACAGACAGACCCGATCGCGGCCTGTGCGCTTGGCCTCGTACAGGGCATGGTCGGCCGCTGCCACGAAACCTTGGGCATCCACGATGCGGGGATCCTGGATCACGGCGACCCCGGCGCTGACGGTGACGGGAATCTTCTTGCCGGCGAAGACAAAGGAATGGCTGGACACGGTTTGCCGCACGCGCTCGGCGATGATGCGGCCCTGGACGATGTCCGCGCCCCGACAGATGATGGAGAATTCTTCGCCGCCTACGCGCGCGAACACATCCTCCACACGCACCACGCCCTGCACAGCCAGGGCCATCTCGGCCAAGACGTAGTCGCCCGCCGGGTGGCCGTAGGTGTCGTTGACGTCCTTGAAGTGGTCCACATCGAAGGTCACCAGCGCGAGGGAGGTTTTCTGCCGGAAAGAATAGGCGAATTCGCTCTCCACGCGGTCGGTGAAGTACTTCTTGTTGAAAGCCTTGGTCAGGTCGTCGCGCAGGGCTGATTCATACATTTGGCGTTGGAAGGTCTCGTCCAAGCTGTCGTGGTAGGTGAACTTGAGAACCGTCCCGGACCCCACGAGGATCTTGTCCCCATCTTCCAGGTCCTGGCGGTCGATGCGTGCGCCTCGGCAGAAGGTGCCGTTGGTGGATCCGAGATCGTGCAAGACCGCCTTGTCGCCGTTCATGAGGATTTCGCAATGTTCGCGGGACACTCCATCGTCCAGCATGCGCACCTGGGCCTTCTGCCCACGGCCAATGACGGTGCGCTCGCGCGTGAGCTTGTACATTTCGCCCATCGCGCTCCCGGCCAGCACGATGAGACAGGCGCAGTCGCGCTTCGACGGATTCTCGACCGAGTCCGGTGGCTTGTCCTCCACGCGTGTGACGTCGTCCCAGGTCACGTTGGGTTCCTCATGGATGCTAATACCAGAGTGCTAGCCAGCGGCAAGGCGGCGTGCCAGGGCACGCAGCGGTTCGGCACCTTTATCAAATGGGGAAAGAGCGTCAAGCGCCGCCTGCGTGAGCGTTTGCAGGCGCTGGCGAGCCTCAGCTTGCGTGCTCACATGCTCCTCATCGGCAAGATCGTCGGCGTGCTGAAATGCCACGCCGTAGTTCTCCCCGAATCGAATCAGCGCCTCCGTCTGCACTGGCCCGGCGTCAGCGATGGCCGCGCCCACCTCCAGGGCAGCTCGGAACAACGCGCCGGTCTTTTCGGCTGCCAGACGTTCGACGGAGTGTAGCGATTGCTGCTGCGTTTCTGCCAAATCTCGCGCCTGGCCTCGCACCATGCCCGACATGCCGGCCGCCTTGGCCAGCGCGACGATGGCACGCAGGGTCCGCTGCGCGACGAGAGGATCGCCGGTTGCGGTCCCGGCAGCCGCGCCCGTCTCCGCCAGCCATTGAAACGCCAGGGTCAGCAAGGCGTCCCCGGCGAGAATGGCCGTGGCCTCGCCGAACGCCTTGTGATTGGTGGGCTGGCCGCGCCGAAAGTCATCATCATCCATGGCAGGAAGGTCGTCGTGGACCAGCGAGTAGCAGTGAACCAGTTCCACCGCTGCGGCTGCCACGCGCAACGATTCGTCAGGCTCGCGGCCCACGGCCTCGGCGGCGGCCAGCACGAGCAAAGGACGCAGGCGCTTGCCGGGCGAGAGCAAGGAGTAGCGCATGGACTCGACCAGGCGACCCGGATCCTCAGCCGGCGGCAGAGCAGCCAACCGCGTGGTGAGCAGAGCATCGATCTCAGCACGCCGCGTGCGCAGCCATGATTCCAGATCGAAGGGGCTCACTCGTTGTCTTCTCGATCCGGTGGGGGGGCGAGGGGCGCGGTACGCAGGCCGTCGCCTGTGGCCAAGAGGACTTCCACGCGTTTTTCCGCTTGGTCGAGCAGCTGGGCGCCGCGGCCGCACAGGCGCATGCCTTCTTCGAAGCAACCCAGCCCTTCTTCGAGAGGGAGGTTGCCGCCTTCCAGGCGTTCGACCAGCACACGCAGGCGCGCAAGAATCTCGTCGAACTTGACTGGCTCTGTGGTTGGCGGGGTCGCGATCGAGGCCATGAATGTATTCATTCTAGCAAGTTGCGCGGCGGTGGGAGTCTATTTCGATGGCGGACCCGGTTCCGGATCCGGTGGCGGATCCGGGGCCGGCGGCCGGTTCCGGATCCGGTTTCCCCTTCGGGGACTTCGGGACCCGCCGCCCACTCTGCCCACCCCGCGCGCTTCGCGCGCGCCCTCGCCGGCGCCAATGAGCTACGAATCGTCGAGAAGCGGCGCCGGTGCTATCGTGGTTGGTAGCGTGACTAACCAGGGCGTCGTTCAACCCGACAGCAAACGCAGGATCCGGTTCGGCTTGCGAGCCCAGATCTTGCTTGGCCTGGCCGCCGTCACTCTCATCGCCATTCTCACCACCGGATTTCTCGCCCTGTGGGCGGCCGGCAACACCCTGCGGGCTCATCGCGAGACCGAGGCGGTGACCTTGGCGTCCGCTGCGGCGAGGATGGCGTCGGCACTTGTGGACCGCCATGGCGAGATAGCCTCGCATGAAAGTCGTGAGCAGCTGCAGGCGGCGCTGTCTTCACTGTCGGAGCGAGCAGGGGGCATCGGGTTTTCCGTGCTGTCCGCCGATCGCGGTGTCATCGCTGCCTGGCCGCCGCGCTCGGCCCGCGACGTGGATCCGCCGATTGCCAACAGTGTCGTGGTTGGGATCCCGGCGGTGCTGCAGTACCGCAATTCACTTGGCAACGGCGCCACGCAGTTGTTGGCGTATGCGGGCATCGAGGTCAAGGGGCGGGTTGTGGGTGCAGCCCGCGCGGTACTGGATGCGCCCGCGCCTGTGCACGTAGTTTTGCGGCGCTCGGGCTGGCTGCTGCTGGGCCTGGTGTGCGCTGATGCCCTGCTGGTCTTGGCCTTGGGCTACTTCCTGCTCACCCAGATGGTGGTTCGGCCTTTGCGCCAAATGGAGCGGGCCACGGCGCAGGTCGGGGTGGGCGATTGGGACCAGCACATCGATCTGTCCGGTCCGTCCGAGCTGAACGCATTGGCGCGCGCCTTCAACCAGATGACCTCGTCGCTGGCAACCCAGCGCGAGCAGCTGATTCGTTCCGAGAAGCTCGCGTCGGTCGGACAACTGGCGGCAGGCGTAGCGCACGAGATCGGCAATCCTTTGGCCGCGATCTTGGGCTATGTCGACATCCTGCGCGCGGATGCGGCCGGCGCGGGTCGCTTGCCGGACGCGGAACGGCGTGATGCCCTCGACCGGGTCAAGGCGGAAACCCAGCGGATCAACCGCATCATTCGCGACCTGCTCGAGTACTCGCGTCCCAGCCACGAGGAGCCGTCGCTCATCGATCCCCTTCTCGTGGTGCGTTCGGCGCAGGCACTCTTGGCTCCGCAGGCGCGTTTTCGCGAGGTGCGCATCGCGGTTGCGCCTGACGAAGGTGCCTGGCCCAGGGTCATGGTGTCGCAGGGACGCATGACCCAGGTTTTGGTCAACCTTCTGCTCAACGCGGCCGATGCGATGAGCGGCAAAGGCCAAGTGGCGGTCACCTGCGAGAGCGTGGCCGGGCGGGTGCGCATAAGCGTCAGCGACGAGGGGCCAGGCATCGGGCGTGAACTTCGTCGCAAGGTCTTCGACCCCTTCTTCACCACCAAGCCACCCGGCCAGGGCACCGGGCTCGGGCTTTCCATCTCGCGATCGATCGTGGAAAGCTACGGCGGCACGCTTGAGCTGGACCCCGAGGCGGCGAGGGGAGCGCGATTCGTGATCGATTTGCCGGCGGCGGCTAGTTCATCCGGCACTCAAGAACCAGCACCGTGATGTTGTCCGGGCCGCCGGCGTCGTTGGCGGCGGCAACCAGTTTGTGGGCGGCGTCGTCCAGGTCAACGCCCACCTTGAGCAGGTCGCGCATGGTCGGCAGTTCCACCGGGCCCGAAAGCCCATCCGAGCACAGCAGAAAGATGTCACCGTCCTTGACGTCGGCGGCCGAGATGTCGACCTGGACTGTGTCTTTCATGCCCAGGGCACGCGTGATCACGTTTCGGTGCGGGAATTTCTTCTGCTCATCCTCGGTCATGCCCGGCCGGGCGTCTTTGTAGTCCTCGAGCAGCGAGTGATCGCGGGTCATCTGTTCCACCACGCCGTCACGCACGCGATAGCAGCGCGAATCTCCGACATGGGCAATGTAGAACTTGTCTTCGCAGATCTGACCGATGACCACCGTGGTGCCCATGCCGGTCATGCGCACGTCACGGGTGGCAGCTTCGTGGATCTTTCTGTTGGCATGCTTGATGGCCACCACCAGGCGGTTCTCCAGATACGACAGCGCCCGGTCCATCTTGTAGGGCCAGGTGGCGTCGTCGTCCTTGGAACGGGTGAAGAACTCGCGGATGGCGTCTGCGGCCATCTTCGAGGCCACCTCGCCACTGGCGTGGCCACCCATTCCGTCCGCGACCAAGAAGAGCTGCTCGTCTTCGATGAGACAGAAGTAGTCTTCGTTGTGGTTGCGTTTCAACCCAGGATCGGTCTTGGCAGCATAGCGGATGTGCATAGTCAGCTGGTACAGTTGAGCGTTGTCCGTCGCTCCTGTCAACCTCCGAGCGCGGGCATCCTGACGAGAAGCATTTTCCGTTGTTGACGGTCTGTCGTCCCGTGGATAAGGTACTGAACGAATGTCTATCCCTCCGCGGGGCAAGGGGCGCAGGGCTCCGGCCCAGAAACCTGCAAGCAAGAAACCTGCACCCGCAAGACCAGCAGCCACTCATCCCCTCGACGCTCGTGCGTCGGCGCCATCCTCTGTGGCGCCGCACACGGCGGCCATTTTGGCCATAGGGGACGAGGTCCTGCGCGGCGAGATCCGCAACACCAATGCGACCTTTCTTTCCGAGCACCTGTTCGATGCGGGCTTGGAGGTTTGCGAGCAGCGGGTTGTGGCTGACCAGGCCGTGGCCATGCAGCGTGCTTTGCAAGAACTGGCGCAGCGCGCGGCGGTTGTCGTGGTGACCGGGGGACTGGGTCCGACCGAGGACGATCGCACGGTGGATGTGGTGGCTGATCTGTTGGGGGTCGAGGCGGGGCCGCACAGTGCCTCGCTGGAGGCGATGAAGAAGCGCTTTGCCGCGCATGGATTCGAGCTGACGCCCAACAACCTGCGCCAGGTGCGCGTGCCCCGCGGCGCCGAGGTGCTGCCCAACGAGGCCGGCATCGCGCCCGGATTCTTGGTTCGCATTGCGGGCCACGCGGTCTATTTTCTGCCCGGCATTCCGCGGGAGATGGAGCGGATCTATCTCGACCATGTGGCGCCCAGGCTGCGGGCCCACATGGCCGCGCAGGGAGTGCCTGCTGCGGCCGTGCGCACCTGGCACATCTACGGCATGGGCGAATCGCACATCGATCATCGTTTGGCCAAGCTGCTGGAGAATATTCCCCACGCGACCTTGCACTTTCGCACCGACGCGCCCGAGAACCACGTCAAGGTGGTGATCCGTGGGCCTGACACGGCCAAGAACCACGAGCTGCTGGAGCAGGTGGATCGCGACCTGCGCAAACGCATCGGCCCCGGAATCTACGGCGTGGACGGCGAAACCTTTTCCAAGGTTGTGGGCCAGGCCCTGCGCGCGGCCGGAACCACGCTGGCCCTGGCCGAGTCGTGCACCGGCGGTGAGGCCGGCGAGATGATCACCGCCGAACCCGGCGCCAGCGATTTCTTCGTGGGCAGCGTTGTGGCCTACTCCAATGATGTGAAGGTCAATGTCCTGGGCGTGAAGGCCGCCACCATCGCCGAGTCCGGAGCGGTCAGCGAGCCTTGCGCCAAGGAAATGGCCGAAGGGGCCAGGCGCGTGACCGGAGCAGCCATCGCGGTGTCCATCACCGGCGTGGCCGGTCCCGCGAAAGAGCGCGACCCATCCGGGTCTGGCACCAGCGAAAAGCCGGTGGGCACGGTGTGTTTTGCCCTGGCTGGCGCCAAATCCACCAAGGCAGTCAGCAAACTCTTCAGCGGCGACCGCGAGCGTATTCGGCGAGCAGCGGCCTACTTCGCCCTCGACCTCGCACGCCGCCACTCTCAGTGATGCAGGAGACTCGTATGGTTTCGCCCGAGAAGAAGGAAGAACACAGTAAGCCCGAATCTGCCAAGCCTGCGCCGGCAGCGCGGGAACGGGATCCGGCCCGCGACAAGGCCATCGAGTTGGCCGTGTCCACCATCGAGAAGCAGTTCGGCAAGGGCAGCATCATGCGCCTGGGCGATGAGATCCCCGCGCCCGAGGTTCGCGTCGTGCCGACCGGCTCGCTCGGGCTGGACATCGCGCTCGGGGTCGGCGGGTTGCCGCGCGGCCGGGTGGTCGAGATCTACGGTCCCGAGTCATCCGGCAAGACCACGCTGGCGCTGCACGTGGTGGCGCAGGCGCAGAAGCTGGGCGGCATCTGCGCGTTCGTCGACGCAGAACATGCTCTGGACGTTTCCTATGCGCGCCGCTTGGGCGTGCGCACCGACGACCTGCTGGTGTCGCAGCCGGATTGCGGCGAGCAGGCGCTCGATATTACTGAGATGCTGGTCCGTTCCGGGGCGGTCGACGTGGTGGTGGTAGATTCAGTCGCGGCGCTGACCCCACGTGCCGAGCTGGAAGGCGAGATGGGCGATTCGCACATGGGCCTGCAGGCGCGCCTGATGAGTCAGGCCCTGCGCAAGCTGACCGGCACCATCTCCAAGTCGCACACGCTGGTGGTTTTCATAAACCAGATTCGCATGAAGATCGGCGTGATGTTTGGCAACCCCGAGACCACCACGGGCGGAAACGCGCTCAAGTTCTACGCCAGCGTACGCCTCGACATCAGGCGCGTCGGGGCGCTGAAGGACGGCGAAAAGGTGGTGGGTAACAGGACGCGGGTCAAGGTCGTCAAGAACAAGATGGCGCCGCCGTTTCGCGAGGTGGAGTTCGACATTCTCTATGGCGAGGGCATCAGCCGCGAGGGCGACCTGGTCGACCTGGCTGCCGAGTGCGGTGTGGTCGAAAAGTCAGGTGCCTGGTTCGGCTTCGAGGGCGAGCGCATCGGCCAGGGACGGGACAACGCGCGCCTATATCTGCGCGAACATGCCGACATCGCCAAGAAGATCGAGTCCAAACTGCTTGCGCACCATGGGGTGAAGCGCGAAGTGGGGCCGTCGGCGCTGTCCGCCGGGCCGGTTGCTGGCGGGCCGGCTGGCACGGTGCGCCCCATGGCGCCCCAGCCCAAGGCGCAGGTTCCCGACAAGCGGCGGTAGTACCGCCTCTCGTAAGTTCGTAGCTGGTTGAGCGGCCAGTTTGACGGCGGCGGAGCCGGAGGCCGGGGCCGCATCCGACGGCCGGTCCCGGGTTCGGCGAGGGCGCGCGCGAAGCGCGCGGTGTGGTAGGGTGAGTTGTCCGTCCCGGAGTCCCCGAAGGGGGAACCGGATCCGGCCACCGGCTTCGGCTCCGGGACCGGCAACCCGATCCAGTCTCGAATCTTCGAGGATCGGTGCCAGACCGCCGCCACTTGGCCCGGGAGCAGGGTCGAGAATGTTTCGGCGGAAATCTTGTCGCGTCGGGGTCCGGTGCATACTACGATTTGTGCAATGGCTGCCAAGAAGTCGGGTCCTGAGGGTCCCATCGAGATTCCTGAAATCATCGCAGTGCTCCCGCTGCGTAACTCGGTTCTGTTTCCCGGGTCGATCATTCCCATCGACGTGGGTCGCAAGAAATCGGTGAAACTGGTCGAGGAGGCCATCTCGAAGGAGAGGCCTGTCATCGGCATCGTCACGCAACGGGATGCGCGCACCGAGGATCCCGGCCCCGCCGACCTGTACACCGTGGGCTGTGCCGCCCGCATCCTCAAGGTGATCAAGCTGGCCAAGGACAGCTTCTCTGTGATTCTGCAGGGGATCTCGCGCGTGCGGCTGCTGGAGACCGGGGCCCAGGATCCCTTCATGACGGCCAAGGTGCAGGTGCTGCCTGACCCGCTCGGCTCCAACCTCGAGCTGGACGCGCTGGTGCTCAATCTCAAGGACGTGGTCAAGCGGGTGTTCAAGCTCATGCCCGAGTTGCCCAAGGAGGCTTCCACGCTCATCGACAGCGTGACCGAGCCCGGTCAGATCGCCGATCTCATCACTTCGAATCTGGACGTTCAGGTCGATGAGAAGCAGGAAATCCTGGAGATCTTCGACCTCAAGGCGCGGCTGCGGCGCGTGCTGCAGTTTCTCTCGCGCCAGCACGAGGTACTCAAGGTGCGCGAGAAGATCAACACCCAGGTGCAGGAGGAGATGGGGCGCAACCAGCGCGAGTACGTCTTGCGCCAGCAGCTCAAGGCCATCAAGGAGGAACTGGGCGAGATCGACGAGACCGGCGGCGACTTGGATGACTTCCGCGAGAAGATCACAACGGCCAAGATGCCGGGCGAGACCGAGAAGGTGGCGCTCAAGCAGCTGGAACGGCTCAAGGTCATGCAGCCATCGTCGGCTGAGTACACGGTGACGCGCACCTATCTGGAGTGGCTGGTCGAGCTGCCCTGGGCTATTTCGACCGAGGACAAGCTGGACATCCCGGCGGCTCGCGACATCCTCAACGCCGACCACTACGACCTAGAGAAGGTCAAGAAGCGCATCCTGGAGTACCTGGCGGTGCGCAAGCTGAAGACCGACAAGAAGGGGCCGATCCTTTGTCTGGTGGGCCCGCCTGGCGTGGGCAAGACGTCGCTGGGCAAGTCGATCGCCCGCGCCCTGGGGCGCAAGTTCATGCGCGTGTCGCTGGGTGGGGTTCGCGACGAGGCCGAGATCCGCGGTCACCGCCGCACCTATGTCGGGTCGCTGCCCGGGCGAATCGTGCAAGGCATGAAGAAGGCGGGATCGAACAACCCGGTGTTCATGCTCGACGAGATCGACAAGCTGGGGCATGACTTCCGCGGGGATCCAGCCGCGGCCTTGCTGGAAGTCTTGGACCCGGAGCAGAACCATGCCTTTTCGGACCACTATCTCGAGGTGCCGTTCGATTTGTCCAAGGTCATGTTCATCGCCACGGCCAACATTCTCGACCCGGTGCCGCCGGCGCTACGCGATCGGCTCGAGGTGCTGGAGATTCCGGGCTACACCAGCGAAGAGAAGCTGAACATCGCCAAGCAGTTTCTCATCAAGAAGCAACTCGACGAGCACGGCTTGGGCGGTGAGCGCGTGGTCTTCGAAGACACCGCGGTTGTGGAGGTCATCGACAGCTACACGCGCGAGGCGGGTGTGCGCAACCTCGAGCGCGAACTGGCCAACGTCATTCGGGCGGTGGCCGTGCTGGTGGCGGAAGAAAAGGCGTCGGAAAAGGAAACCATCACCATGGCCCGCGTGCCCGATTTCCTGGGCCCGCAGAAGTACCTACCCGAGGTGGCCGAGCGGACCGCTGAAGCGGGCGTTGCCACCGGCCTGGCTTGGACGCCGGTGGGCGGCGATATCTTGTTCATCGAAGCGACCCGCATGAACGGCAAGGGCAATCTGGTGCTGACTGGCCAACTGGGTGACGTGATGAAGGAGTCGGCACAAGCGGCGCTGTCATTCATCCGAGCCCGGGCACGCTGGCTGGGGCTGGAGGAAACCTTCCTCGAGCGCAGCGACATCCACGTGCACATCCCCGCTGGGGCCATTCCCAAGGACGGCCCGTCCGCCGGAGTCACGATGTTCATAGCCATGGTTTCGCTCCTGACCGGAAAACCAGTGCGTAGCGATGTGGCCATGACCGGCGAGATCACGCTGCGCGGGCTGATCCTGCCGGTGGGCGGGATCAAAGAGAAATTCCTGGCTGCGCACCGTGCGGGTATCAAGCGCGTCGTCATGCCGGAGCGCAACCGCAAGGACATCATCGATATCCCGGAACAGCCGCGCAAGGAGATCGAGATCATCTTCGTCAAGCGTATGGACGAGCTTCTGCCCTTCGTGCTGACGGAGATGCCCAAGCTGCAAGGCACGATGTCGAGCGCCGTGACCCCGGCACCCTCGACACCAGCCCCGCCGGTACCGCCCTCGGCGTAGGGCTGGAGTTGGGGGCGGAGGCGGAGTAGTTGGCCGGAGCCGGTGGCCGGAACCGGATTCGACGGCCGGTCCCCCTTCGGGGACTTCGGGACCCGCCACCCACCCTGCTCACCCGCGCGCTTCGCGCGCGCCCTCGCCGGATTCGGATCCGGTTACCGGTCCCGGCCCCGGAACCGGCAGCCCGAGCCAATCAGGACTTGCATACGGTACCAGGACTGGATTGCGGAACGGGGTCGAGTGGCCTTCCGCCCGCGGTTGTGCCAACGTGGCCGTGTGACGTCGCAGCCGCCTCAATGTCTGCCGGGAACCGACGTCATCGATCTCATCGGCGAGTCCGGCAAGGATCTCGACGCGTACTTTGATCGGCGTGAATTCGAGATCCGTAGCTGGCTGGAAGATCAGCACTACTGGCATCGCTACCGCAAAACCGTGATCCTGCAGGTTCTGCGGGGCCACTGCCCGGATGGCAGCCGCCCGCTCGTCGACCTGGGCTGCGGCGCAGGGGTCGTGGCCACCTATCTCAACCAGCACGGCTACCGGGTGGACTATGCCGACGTGCACACCGAGGCCTTGCATGTCGCCCGACAGCGCTTCCAGGCGACCCTGGGCACGCAGGCGCCCGCACCCCGCTTCATCCGCGTCGATATCACGCGCAGTTTTCCGGTCGACGACTACCACGGGTACCTGTTGCTGGATGTGCTGGAACACCTGCCCGACGACGTGGCCGTGATGCGGGCTCTGCACGGCCGCATGCAGGACGCCGTCGCCAGGCGGGCCCAGACCGGTTGCGCTCGCCAGGACCGCGATTTCGTGCTGCTCACGCTGCCGGCTTTCCCCGCGCTGTGGTCGCCATGGGACGACCTGGAAAAGCACAAGCGTCGCTACACGCTGGCCACGGCGCGCCGGCTGTGCGAGCAGGCCGGCTTTGAGGTGATCCGCACAACCTGCTTCTTCTTTCCGCTGTTCTTCGCCGCGCTCGCGGTGAAGGCCGTGCGGCTCGCGGCACGCAAGCTGGGCGACCGGATCGCCCCCGCCGGCGCCATCACCGATCTGGCCGAGGGCAAGACCTCGCGGGGGCTGAGCGGGCTGGTGCTGGGCCTGCTGGCGCCCGAACGCGGTTGGCTGCGATACGGGAATCTTCCTCTCGGCACGTCGATCCTCTTGCTCGCGCGTCCGCGCGCGCCGGCAGGCGGAACAAGAAAGGCGTCCGTGCATTTCGCGGGATCCGCGATTTGAGCGATGCTTCGGAGTATCGTGCACCGACCGATGGTGAATCGCAGTTTTTGGCTCGCGGCCGGCGCGTTCTCGGCTCTGCTCCTGCTGGCGGTCGGATGGGTCGACTACCTGCCGACCAATGATGGACCGCAACACATCTTTACGGCGCACGCGTTGCACCGCCTCGACGATCCAGCCCTCGGCTATGGGCGCTATCTGGAGCCCGGGGGAGCAATCACCGACATTGGGTTCGAGGCGGTGTTCGGAACGCTGGAACGATTCATGCCCTGGCGGCAGGCCGTCCGCATCACCCTCTGCCTGTTTGCACTGGGCTGGGCTTGGAGCGTGCTGGCCCTGGCGGCAGCCCTGGACAGAGGGCGCCGCTGGCTCGGGCTGTTGGGCTTCGCCACGGCGCTGCAGTGGCTGCTGTACATGGGGCTGTTCTCGTACTACCTCTCGCTCGCCCTCGGCTTCGGCGTCCTCGCGTTCGCCTTCAGCCGGCTTGTGTGGCGAAGACGCGATTATCTGATGCTCGCCGGGCTTCTCGTTGCGCAGGCTTGCGCGCACATCGTGCCCACGCTCGCGGTTGGTTTGATCCTGGTCCTGCTGGCGCTGTTTCCCGCGCCAGCAGGCTTGCGCGCACGCGCTTTCGTGCGCACGGCAGTCGCCGGCGCGCCTGCCGCGCTCATCGCCCTGGTGGTGGCGTGGCAGACTCTTGGCAACGAGCCCATCAACAAGTACAGCATGATGCCTGCGCTGGCGGCGCGGGCCAGCCTCCTCGGCCGGGCTTTCGTCTCCGGCCCCTTGTGGCGGGCCTGGCCTGTCGTGGGCGTGGCGGCGATCGGCCTGGCAGGCGGCTGGCGTCTGCGTCGTCGCGGCGGGGATCCGCGGGAGCGCGTTCTCTGGATCGTGGGCGTGCTGCTGCTGCTGCTGGCGATCTCAACCCCGCTTCACATCAAGGGTTGGGAGTACTTCAACGTGCGCTTCGTGCCGCTGGCCGTGATGTTCTTGGCGCTGCTGGCTCCGTTCGAGCGCATCCGGCAGCCAGCCGCGCGAGGGATCGCGATCGCCGCGCTTGTCGTCTATGCCGCTGGTTCACTCGGGTGGGGCTGGCGTCACAACCTGCGCGTGCGCGCCGCCTACGCGGACCTGATGGCGGGCCTGGATGCGCCTGTGCGGCGGCGTGGACCGCGACTACCCGTGATCCTCGAACCTCCGCCGGGCGAGGTCGCGGACGAGTGGGCGCGCGACATCCCGTTCGTGAATTCCAACTGGCAGCTCGGCGCGCTGTATTCCGTCGAGCAGGGCGGCGTTCCCGCATTCCTGTTCGCGGGCGCGGGCGGTATGCAGGATTTGGCCTGGCGCCAGCCGCCAGCGGGCCTGGCCATGCCGGCCAAGCCGGTGCGCGGCTACGAATGGCAGCTGTGGGAACCCGCATCGCGCGCCAGACCCATCGAGCGGGCGAGAGCGCTCAACTACATGTTGTCCTTCGGTCCCGGGTACGAGGACGTGATCCTGCACGGGCTTCCAGGCGACATGGCCGTGCTGCGCGAGCGCGGCTACGTCGTCGATTTCCAGCGCAACGACGTGGCCATCGCCCGCTTCGCCGGGTGTCCCGCGAGTCTTGAGCTGCACGCGCCCCCCGGCGGATTTCCCCCCACCCTGGTGACGGCGGGGTGGTTCCCGGCGACCAACACCGCGTTCTCCGTGGTGCTGGGCCCCAGCGAGGATTCCGCCGTGCGAAGCGTGCGGCTGCCCAACAGTCCCTGCGGCGCTGTCTGGATCCGCGTCCTGTTCGACATGGACCGCAACCACACCGCCTCGCCGGGCGATCGCCTTTGCCAGGGCGCGGACCGCGACGCCGTCTTGCTGGCCCAGATCAATGCCCCCGGCGCGACGATCGTCTGCAGCGCCGGCGCGCCCATGCCGCTGCCACCGGATACGAAGTAGGACGCCGGTGCGCGAGGGCAACCGATCTCATCACGCTTCTCGCGACGGAAGCCGGTCGTGAGATAATCACCGGGCGACTGTCGAGTCGCGGAGATTGTACGCCCCATGTGTGGAATTGCCGGCTTGATCGATCCGGCGGGTGCTCGCATCCCGCAGGCCGTACTGTTGTCGATGCTTCGCACCCTGGCCCCACGTGGCCCGGACGGCGAGGGCACTTGGTATGCGCCCGGTGTGGGTTTGGGCCACCGGCGCCTGGCCGTGATTGATCTGTCCCCCGCCGCTGACCAGCCCCTCGGCAACGAGGACGGCAGCGTCCAGGTTGTCTTCAACGGCGAGATCTACAACTTCGTCGAGCTGCGCGCAGAGCTGGAGGCGCGGGGCCACCATTTCCGTTCGCGCACCGACGGCGAGGTGCTGGTGCACGGCTACGAGGAATGGGGCGACGCTGTGGTCGAGCGCATCGACGGCATGTTTGCGTTCGCGCTGTGGGACGAGGGGCACCGCCGATTGCTGGCCGCACGCGACCGCATGGGCAAGAAGCCCCTGTACTACGTGGGCATTCTCCGCAGCGGCGCGCCCCCTCTCTTTGCTTTTGCCTCCGAGCTCAAGGCACTGGCGTGCGTTCCCGGGTTCGACCGCAGCGTGGACCCGGCTGCGCTGGCCCGCTACCTGGCCTACGAGTATGTGCCCGCCCCCCACGCCATCTTTCGCGGGACCAGCAAGCTGCCCGCGGCGCACCGATTGGTGCTTGATTTGGCAACGGCCGGCGCGGCCGAACCGCGCATCGATCGCTACTGGGATCTGCCTTTTGCCGACCGGCCGGCCGGCTGGAGCGAGGACGAGGCAGCCGAGCGCCTACGAACCCTGCTGCGCAACGCTGTTGCGCGCCGTCTAGTCGCCGACGTGCCGGTGGGCGTGTTCCTTTCAGGCGGCATCGACTCGTCGACGGTGGCGGCCTTTGCCGCCGAGCTGGCCGGGGCGGGCCGCGTGCGCACCTTCTCGGTCGGGTTCTCGGACGCGTCGTTCGATGAGACCCGCCACGCCCGGGCCGTGGCCGCCTATCTGGGCACGGAGCACAGCGAGGAACGGCTGGATGCCCGAGCGTTGCTGGACATCCTGCCCACGGTGACGGATTTTCTCGACGAGCCGCTGGCCGACGCATCCATTGTGCCCACCTATTTGCTGTCCGCCTTCACCCGCCGCCACGTCACGGTTGCGTTGGGCGGGGACGGCAGTGACGAGCTGTTTGCCGGCTACCAGACCTTCCGCGCCGAACCCTTTGGCCGGCTGTTCTTCGACCACGCTCCGGCCGTGGCCCGCGGCCTGATCGAGCGCGCGGTCCGGCTGCTGCCTGCGCGCACCGGCTACTTCAGCCTCGATTTCCAGGTCAGCCAGTTCCTGCGCGGCGGCCCGGTGGCCGGCCCGCGTCGCCACCAGCGCTGGATGGCTTCGTTCCTTCCCGAGGAGTTGGGCGGGCTGCTGGTTCCCGAGGTGCTGCTGGCTGCGGGCGGTGATCCACTTGACGACGTGGATCGCCGCATGCGGGACGGCCCGGCCCGGCTTCCATGGGATCGTCTGATGGATTTCTACGCGCGCTTCTACTTGCCCGAGGATGTGAACACCAAGGTGGATCGGGCCGCGGGCGCCGTCGGGCTGGAAGTGCGCGCGCCCTTTCTCGACACCGCCGTGGTGGAGTTCGCGTGCCGCCTGCCGGTGCAACTGCGCCAGCGCCGACTGGCCGCAAAGGTTATCCTGAAGCAGGCCATGCGCGGTCGGCTGCCCGACGCTATTCTGCGTCGGCACAAGCAGGGTTTCGGCGTACCGGTGGCGCGCTGGATGCGCGAGGAGCTAGCACCCATGTTGCGCGACGAGCTGGCGCCGGACAAGTTGCGCCGCGAGGGCCTGTTCCAGCCCGACCAGGTCCAGCGACTGATCGACGACCATCTCACCGGCCGTCGCGACCGGCGCAAGGCCCTGTGGACGCTGCTGACGTTCGAACGCTGGCTGGGCCGGTGGGGCTGCAGCTGACCGGGACCGGTGGCCGGATCCGGATACGGTGGCCGGATCCGGTTCCGGCACCGGCCACCGGTCACCGGCCCTGTCAATCCGGCCGTCCAACCTGCTACGAATTCGCGAGAGGCGGCGCGGCCGGACCCTCGCTGACTTGGCCGTTGCGGCAGATGTCGCGCACGACGTAGGTGGCGGTCTGCGATGCCTCGTAGTAAGTGCGCATCGTGATTTCGGCCAGCAGCCCCATCAGGATGGACAGGCACCCGACCAGGAAGGCCATCACCACCAACAGAGGAAGCGGCGTTTCGACGAAATCCTTCTCGCCCCAGAACTTGTACCAGACCATCATGGCGAAGAAGAGCAGGGAGGCCAGCATGCTGAGGAGACCGAACTTGCCGAAGATGTGCATCGGCTTGGTGCCGTACTTCCACAGCATCTGTGACAGCAGCAGGTCGAGCACGACGTTGGGCACGCGGCCCAGGCCGTACTTGCTTTGGCCGTGTTGGCGCGGGTAGTGGTTCACCTCGACCTCGGCCACGCGCGCCCCGCGGTGTGCAGCGTAGACCGGGATGAACCGGTGCATCTCGCCGTACAGGTGGATGCCGCGCAGGACGGACCGACGGTACGCCTTGAGGGTGCACCCGTAGTCGTGAAGCCGCACCCCTGATGCCGCCGAGATGAGGACATTGGCAAGCCAGGAAGGGATCTTTCGCGCGATCAGGGTGTCCTGCCTGTGGCGACGCCAGCCCGACACCACATCGTATCCTTGGTCCAGCTTGTCCACGAGGCTGCGGACGTCGGCGGGATCGTTTTGCAGATCCCCGTCGAGAGGCACCACCACCTGCGAGCGGGCCGCGTCGAATCCCGCAGACAGGGCGGCGGTCTGCCCGAAGTTGCGCGCCAGCCCGATTGCGGTCAGGTAGGGGCGCGTTCCGGTCGCGTCGCGCAGAATCGTCGGCGACCCATCGTGGCTGCCGTCGTCGACCAGGATGGCCTCCGCGTCGATGCCGTGTGCGGCCAGGTCGGCGACCGCAGCGTCCAGCTTGGACAGAAGATGGGGCAGCGATTCCGCTTCGTTGTAGCAGGGGACGACGATGGAAACCGAGCGCGTACGGTCCAAGATTTCGTCATGATACACCTGATCCCGCGCGCGCCGATTCCAACCGGCGCGCAGCCATTTCCTGCGCAACGACTCAAGGCGCGCAGTCTGGCATCGCCCCGTCCCCACTCGCCAAATCGCCGAAGCGGACATTTCCACTTTGCCTATGCACCCGCTCCTTGACGCGTGAAAAGGCGGTGCTTACTGTACGCCCCGACCGCGAATCGAACCTTCTACGAAAAGGACAAGCAAATGGGCAAGATCATTGGAATCGACCTCGGAACCACGAACTCGGTGGTGGCCATCATGGAAGGCAAAGAACCCAAGGTCATTACCAACGAGGAGGGCGCTCGTTTGACCCCATCCGTGGTCGGGTGGGACGACAAGGGCGAAGTCCTGGTTGGGCAGATCGCGCGTCGTCAGGCCATCACCAATCCCGAGAACACCGTCTTCTCGGCCAAGCGTTTCATGGGCCGGCGATACGAAGAGGCGGACGAGGACGAGCACCGCGTGCCGTTCAAGACCGCGCGTGGCGCCAGCGGCGAGGTCGTGTTCGAGATTCGCGGCAAGAAGGTCACGCCACCCGAAGTTTCGGCCAAGATTCTGCAGAAGCTCAAGAAGGCGGCCGAGGACTTCCTGGGTGAGAAGATCGTCGATGCGGTTATCACGGTTCCGGCCTACTTCAACGACTCGCAACGCCAGGCGACCAAGGACGCGGGCCGCATCGCCGGGCTCGAAGTCAAACGCATCGTCAACGAACCGACCGCTGCGGCGCTGGCCTACGGCCTCGACAAGAAGAAGGACGAGCTCATCGCCGTGTACGACTTTGGCGGCGGGACTTTCGACATCTCCATCCTGGAAGTCGGTGAGAACGTGGTCGAGGTGGTGTCCACCAACGGCGACACGCACCTGGGCGGCGACGACATCGACGTGCGCATCATGGATTGGCTGATCGCCGAGTTCAGGAAAGACCAAGGCATCGACGTGTCCAAGGACAAGATGGTCCTGCAGCGTCTGCGCGAGGCGGCGGAGAAGGCGAAGATTGAGCTGTCGCAGGTGATGGAGACGGAGATCAATCTGCCGTTCCTCACTGCCGATGCCGCCGGCCCCAAGCACCTGCAGATCCGCCTGACGCGCGCCAAGCTGGAACAGATGATTGAGGATCTCATCCAGCGCACCGTCGAGCCGACCAAGAAGGCGCTGTCCGACGCAGGCAAGAAGACTTCGGACATCAACGAGGTGGTGCTGGTGGGCGGCTCCACCCGCATCCCGCGCGTGCAGCAGGTGGTCAAGGATTTCTTCGGCAAGGAACCCCACAAGGGCGTGAACCCCGACGAGGTCGTGGCACTGGGCGCGGCCGTCCAGGCGGGCGTGTTGTCCGGCGAGGTCAAGGACATGCTCCTGCTCGACGTCACACCGCTGTCGCTGGGCATCGAAACCCTGGGCAGCGTGATGACGGTTCTCATCCCACGCAACACCACGATTCCCACCAAGAAGTCCGAGACGTTCTCCACCGCGGCTGACAACCAGACCTCGGTCGAGGTCAAGGTGTTCCAGGGTGAGCGGCCCATGGCCAACGACAACCGCCTGCTGGGCAAGTTCGGGTTGGAGGGCATCCTGCCCGCGCCACGCGGCATACCGCAGATCGAGGTGACCTTCGATATCGACGCCAACGGCATCGTCAACGCGTCGGCTAAGGACAAGGCGACCGGCAAGGCGCAGAACATCACCATCACGTCGTCCTCCGGCCTGTCCGAAGCGGACATCCAGAAGATGGTCAAACAGGCGCAGGAGCACGAGGCCGAGGACAAGAAGCGGCGTGAGGCCATCGAGGCGCGCAACCGTCTGGAAAGCCTGTCGTTCAGCGTGCAGAAGCACTTCGACGAGAACAAGGAAAAGATTCCGTCATCCGAGCGCCAGCCGCTCGAGGATGCGCTCAAAGACGCCAAGACCACGCTCGAGTCGAACCGCGAGGCGAGCGATGCCGAGGTCTTCAAGGGCGCCTTCGAGCGTCTGGAGAAGGCATCGCACAAGATGGCCGAGGCGCTGTACAAGGCAGCCGGCGGCAGCGAAGGTGCGCAGGCTGGGGCCGCGCCCTCGGGCGGCGACGGCAAAGGCGCGGGCGGCAAGGACGACGTCATCGACGCCGAGTTCACCGAGACCCCCAAGAGCTAGTACTCACTGGGACGCTGCCGAGAGCGAGCGCACCAAGAGAGGGGAGGGCGAACGCGCGTGCCGAACGGCAAGAATAGGGTAGTCGCCGCGGTGGTTTGAGGCAGCGCTTCACTGGCTGAGCCAGTCGACTGTCGCGCGACATCGGGGTATGGTCAGCTATGCATCCGATCCTCGTGCAGCTTCCCTCGAAGGTACTTTTCGTTGCGGCGCTGGTCTTGGCGGTTGTGTCTTTCGTGCGCAATCGAGTGCAGCGCCGCCGCAACCCCAAAGTGCCGGCGTCATCCACCCCTTTGCTCCTGGTGGCCGGCGCGTGGGCGCTTATGGGACTGCGAGGCGGAACCTGGATTCCCTCGGTCGGGGTATTCGGCACGTCCTGGCTACCCGTGCCTATCTATTCCTACGGCGTGATGTTGACTACCGGCCTGGTGGTGGGCTGGTTCTTGGCCATGCGTCTGGCCCGCAACGACGGAATCGGCAGCGAGGATGCCGGCGCCATCTACATGTGGACCGCGGTCTGGTCGATCGTGGGCGCGCGCCTGCTCTATGTCATCACGCAGTTCCAGGAGTTCTCCAATCCCGTCGACATCGTCATGCTCAACAAGGGTGGGTTGGTGGCGTACGGCGGGATGCTGGGCGGTTTCCTGGCCAGCTGGTATGGCTGCCACCGGCGCAAGATCGCGCTTCTGCGCTGGGCTGATGCCTCCGCGCCGTCGGTGGTGCTGGGCACGGCCATCACGCGCGTGGGCTGCCTGCTCTTCGGCTGCGACTACGGCAAGGTGTCGCACGTGGCCTGGGCCATCCGTTTCCCCAAGGACGCGCCTGCCTGGAAGGATCATGTGTACAACATGCACGCGCTGGCCCCGGACTCGGCGTGGTCGCTGCCTGTCCATCCCACGCAGATCTACGAGACGCTGGGCGGGCTCGCGATTTTTGGCCTGGTCATGTACTTGCGTCGGGTGCGCAAGTTCTCCGGCGAGGTGTTCTTGGGCTGGGTGATGGGCTACGGCATCGTGCGGCCCATCATCGAGATCTATCGCGGTGACGACGACCGAGGCAGCGTCGGAACTCTGTCGACCTCGCAGTTCATCGGACTGGCCTCGGTCGCGGCGGGTGTTGGCCTGCTTGTCTACCTGGTCAAGCGCTACCGAGCTGACCCTGCCGCTGGGCGATTGTGGGAAATTCCCATGCCGGTCCCAGCCAAGGCGGAACCCGAATCGAACCAACGCTCGCGCCGGCGCCGCAAAGGCCGCTGACCAGCACCGGTGCAAGCGACGGGCTCACGCTGTGGCGGGAATTGGGGTATAAGGGTCCCACTCATAGAGGGGGTGACCATGAGTCTCAAGCGCAGCCACTCGGCGGGCATCCGCACCAGCTTCAGCAGCGGCAGCGACTCCGGCAGCAAGCTGGGTCGCCAGGAACTCTACGACGAGCTGAAGAGACTGGCCCAGTCCGGCCAAGTCTTCGCGCCCGTCGACATTGCATTGGCCATTGGCGCCGGTGAGGCGCTGGTGTCACGCTCACTGCTCGGCCTGGCGGCTGAGGGCTATTTGGAAAAGGTCAACACCGGCCAGTACCGGGCCACACCGTTCGCCGAGATTCCCCAGGCCGAGTTCATCAAAGCCCTGGCTCGGGCCTCCAAGACCGATTCGACCCGCCAGCGCGACCTGTCGGAGATTGGTCGTCTCAAGCAGAACAACGACGTGATGCGTGCCAAGTTGCTTACGGCCATCGCCGAGAGGGATCACTATTTGGCGGCGCTCAAGCAGCATGGCATCGACCCTGGGCCCGTGCCGGTGCCGACCCCGCCCGAGCCATCGGCTGCGGCGCAGAACCCGCCTTCTCCTGTGCCGACTGGCGCGGGCTCGCCGACTCCGTCCGGTGAGGGCGGTGTCGGCAATCCCTGATCCGCCGGGGTCGGCCCGCACGCCGTGAAGATCCTGTCTCTTGGTTTTCGCATTCGGGCTGCCAGCGGGCCAGGGGCAGCAGCCTCGGTCGAGCGGGTGGTGGAGATCGAGCCACACGAAGGCGATCTCGTGATTGGCCGGCGACGGGGTCAGGACATCGAATTGCCTTTTCTTTCCGTTTCGGAGCAGCACGCGCGTCTCTCTCGCGGTGAAAAGGGCTGGCTGCTGGCCGATCTGGGTAGTGCCAACGGCACGTTTCTCAATGGCCGCCGGCTGACGCCGTTTGTCGCGCAGGCATTGTCGGCGGGCGACGTCTTGCGCCTGGCGAGCGTCGAGTTGGTTTTCGAGGGCGAGGGCCCGCCCGGCCTGGGTGTCGACGGGCAGAAGGTCGAGCCCGAATCGACGGCCACTCTGGCGCGCCGTCTGGTGAGTGATCTCTTCGGGACGTCCCGGCCGGCCGAAGTGGCCCATCTCGTGGTGCGGGACGGCCCCGGGCAGGGGCGCGAATTGCGCCTTGAGGTTGTGGGCTGCCGTTACCGGGTGGGACGGGGAGCCGGCTGCAACCTGGTCGTGCCCGACGACGACATTTCGCGTGAGCACGCCGAGTTTCAACGTCGCTGGGACGGCGTGTTTGTGCGCGACCTCGACTCGAAGAACGGTGTCTTGCTCATGGGCGAGCGCCTGGCAGGCGAACGGCGGCTGTCTGACGGTGATGTCTTGCGCCTGGGCCAAACCACCTTCCGACTGGAAGATCCCGAAGATCGCTACCTCCGGCAGCTGCAGGAAGTCGAGGCGTTGGGCTACCAGACGGCTCAACCCAGCCCGGGCGTCGCGTCTACGGCATCTGTCGACCTGGCGCGCCCAGCGGGCCAGGCGGCGTTTCTCGACACTCACACCCAGAGCGAGGTGGTAGGCCCCGGTCGGGTTGCGTTGTCGCAGGCCGGACTTGTCGCTCGGGGGCGGCGCTCGTCGTGGCATGCCCCGCTGGTCTTGATGGTCATTGCGGCCGTGGTGCTGGTCGGAGTGATCGCGTTCGCCCTGTCGTTTATCTTGGGAACTTAGGCTAGAAGCAGTCTCAGCAGTGGATCTTCGAGCCCCTCTCACATTTCGACCTGCGTACCAAACCCTGGTGTGGGGCGGGCGACGTCTGCAGCAATGGCGCCAGGACCTTCCGCCGGGGCCGATTGGCGAATCTTGGGACCTGGCGGATCATGAGCGCGGCATGAGCGTGGTCGCGCAGGGCCCGCTGGCCGGCCGCACGTTGCGCCAGTTGGTCGTTGAGGCCGGGCCCGCGCTGGTGGGCGCGGGTTTTCGCGGGGGCGTGTTCCCGCTCATGGTTAAAATGATCGATGCGGCTGATCACCTGAGCGTCCAAGTTCATCCTGACGACGCCACAGCGTCGATTCTGGGCGCGGGCGCCCGTGGCAAGACCGAGTGCTGGGTGATTCTTTCCGACGGCGGTGTGCTATTCCAGGGAACGCGCCCGGGTGTCAGTCGCGAGGCTTTTGAACTCGCCCTGGTTGACCACACATTGGCCGCGACACTCAATCGCTTCGAAGGCAGGGCAGGGGACGTGTTCTTTATCGAGGCGCGCACGGTGCACGCCTTGGGCGAAGGTTGCTTGCTCTACGAGATTCAGCAGACATCAGACACCACCTTCCGCGTGTACGACTGGGACCGCATGGGCCTGGACGGACGACCGCGGCCGCTGCACGTGGCCGAGTCACTCGCGACCATCGATTTCTCCCGCACTGGTTTCGGCCCGCTACGGCCGGCCTGGCGCACCGATTCCGCAAGCGGGATCGCGTCGCGCTCACTGGTCACCTGTCCCTACTTTGCTGTGGAGCAATTTCGCATTTCTGCGGGAGCGACGTTGCGCCGTCTGACTCCGGACACCTGCGCGGTGGTCACCTGCATCGACGGGCGTGGCGTGCTCGCGACAGATGGGGGCGCACTTCCTCTCGTGCCTCTGCAGACTGCCTTGCTGCCCGCGGCTTGCGGGGTGTGGCAGGCGCGCAGCGACTCGGCCACGCTCGATCTACTGGTCGCCACGCCCCGATTCTGACCAGGATCTCGTGGGGTGCGATCCAATGCGTTCGCACTCGCGGCGGACTCTCGGCGGTGCTTTGGGGCAACAGGGTGCCGCCGGTGGTGGGTGGGTATCCAGTGGTCGGCGTGCTCGGCTGCGCGCTCAGTGTGGCCCTCGGCTTGCGTCTGCTGACCAAGATCTGGCGCGAATAGGAATGTCATGATGTCGCTTCATTTGTGCCGGGTGGCCGGAGATGAAAAGATTCGACCCCGGCTCAGTTGGGGTTCTGGTAGCCTTAACTGCGTGGTCGCCGCGAGCCAAGTGAACAGCCGAGCTACCGATAGGAGTGCCCTACGATGACATCAGATGAATCACTTGAAACCCTTAAACGATTCATGGAAGCGCGGCTTTATGAGTGGCGTCAGTCTGAGAAAAAACGACTGTCCCAACCTGGACTTGTCGTCACGATTAGTCGTGAACCGGGTTGCCGAGGAGAGTCCATCGCCCAGAAGGTGGCCGCCGCGCTTGATTTCCACCTGTACACCTGGGAGATCGTCGAGCAGATAGCCAAGGACGAGCACGTAAGCGTCCAGGTGGTCTCTACGCTCGATGAGAAGGTCCGGTCAGAACTTGAAGATTGGCTAGCCGAATTCGAGGGGACTCACAACCTGTCCACGGACGCTTACCTGGAGGATCTGAAGAAGATCATCTTCGCGATTGCCTCGCACGGCAGCGCGATCATTTTGGGCAGAGGCGCCAACTTCCTGCTTCCCCCGGAGAAACGCATCGGTCTCTACTTGGTGGCCCCACTTGAGGTGAGGATACGAAACGTCATGGAGGATCGTGGGTTGTCCGAGGAGCATGCACGGGAGCACATCGCCAAAGTGGAGAAGGAACATCGCCAACTGGTAAAGAAGCATTTCCAGGCTGATATCCGAGATTCTGCCCACTACCACCTGGTCATCAATACGGCCCTGGTCAAGCCGGAAACCATTGCCGGAATTGTCAAAGAAGTCATCGGCCACAAATCGTAGGTCGCGCCCATCATGACCGGGGGGCGGCTTCCCCGTTGACGCTGCTTGAGGGTGTGTGACACTCAAATGATGATGGTGTCGCAGAGTTCGATCCTTCGCGGCATGTCCATTTCTTCGGGCATCGCGCACGGCGCTGCTTACGTTCTCTCGTCGGTCGATCAGATGGTGGTTCCGCGGCGTAGCGTTGAAGCCTCCGAGGTGGACGCCGAGATAGAGCGCTTCAACGTGGCGATCGGGGCGGCGGAAAAGGAGTTGCTCGCGCTCAGGGAGGACGTGGCCCAGCGCATCGGCGCGAGCGAAGGCGACATCTTCGCGGCTCAGGCGCTGGCCGTGCGGGATCGTCGCCTATACGAGCAGGTCGTGACCGCAGTCCGGCAGAGCCGAACCAACATCGAGGCCGCCGTGGTCGAGGTGATCGAGAAGTTCGTCCGCACGGTCGAGCAGGTGTCCGACCCCTACCTGCGCGAGCGCGCGGCGGACATTCGCGACATCGGCCGACGCATTCTCGCGGCGCTGGCCAAGGACGACGGACTCAGCGTCATCGAGATTCCGGAGGGGTCCATCCTTGTAGCCGAGGAGTTGCTGCCGTCGGCGACCGCGCGCTTCGAGCTGAGTCGGGTGAGAGGACTCGTGACGGATCGTGGCGGCAAATTCTCGCACACATCGATCCTGGCTCGTTCGGCGCGAGTACCGGCGGTGTCCGGCATCCGAGGAGCTCCGTTCAAGATCGAAACCGGCGACCAGTTGATCGTCGACGGCGTATCTGGCGTGGTCTACGTCAACCCGGACGAGTCGGTGCGCCGCGAGTATGAGCGGCTCGAGGTCGAGCTCTCCGGCTACCGCGCGGGATTACAAAAAGGCCTCGATTTGCCTTCGGTCACGCTCGACGGCACCGCCGTGCCGCTGCTCGCGAATGCCAGCAAGGTTTCGGACACCGAGGCGGCCTGCCTCTATCGAGCTGACGGAATCGGCCTCTATCGCACGGAGTTCGCATTCTTTATCCGCAGCACGTTTCCCACCGAGGAGGAGCAGTATCAGCTCTGGAAGCGCGCCGCCCAGCGCATCCATCCGCGCAAGATCGTGCTGCGCCTGCTCGACGTGGGTGGCGACAAGCAGCTCCCGTATTTCCCTCTGCCACAGGCGCGCAACCCGTCGCTCGCTCAGCGCGGGATTCGCCTCTTGCTCAAGAATCCCGGCGTGCTGAAAGGCCAGCTTAGGGCTCTTCTGCGGGTTAGCGCGGAGCACCCGTTGTCAGTGCTAATACCCGTCGTGGGCGGGATCGAAGAGGTGCGGGCAACACGCGCCGTCCTGGGCCAAGCCATGGCGGAGCTCACCGCCGAAGGCAAGGCTTTCGATCCGAGAATCCCGCTGGGGGCCATGATTGAGGTCCCGTCGGCAGCGGTGTTGACCGCGGTGCTGGCCAAGGAGGTCGACTTCTTTAGTCTGGGCACAAACGATCTTGTGCAGTATGTGCTCGCCGCGGATCGCGAGGACGCCAGCGTTGGTGACTACTACCAGCCGCTTCACCCGGCCGTGCTGTGGGTCATCCGGTTCGTGGCCGATGCCGCGCGCACGGCCGGCCGACCGCTTTCGATTTGCGGCGAGATGGCCGGCGATCCAGCGTACACCGAGCTGCTCTTGGGGCTCGGGCTGCGCGAATTCAGCGTGGCGCCCGGAGAAATACTCGAAGTCAAGAACGCGATTCGCGCGGCGACGTTGGCCGACGCCGAAACGCTGGCGACGGCTGCGCTGGCGCTCGGCTCGACGGCCGAAGTCGCAGAATTGCTCGAACAGCGGCGGTTGGCGCGGCGTTAGCGCTTCAAGCGAAGTCTTTGTCTGGCGCAACTGATCGCGGCCGTGCGATGGGGTAGAGTGCGTCCCATGGTCAGGACAGGAGGTTCGGGACACCTCGGCTGCGGCTGTGGCCGCCGGGAAATCCGGGGCGGCAGGTCGGCGCGAGTGCCGGGATGCCTCTCGACCGCTCGATATCCTCTAGGGACCACCCACGCGCACGGGGCAGGCGAGCCAAAGCCTGAAGTCGGTTGGTGATGGACTGGGTCGACAAGATCTCTCAGTTCTGGCCGCACCTGGCGGTGGGCTTCCATCTGTTGGCCGCGCTGCTGGCCTCAGCCCACGCCCTGCTCAACAAACGTGACAGCCGCGCCGCAACGCTTTGGATTGCCTTCATCTGGTTGATGCCGGCGCTGGGCCCGCTGCTCTACCTCGTGCTGGGAGTCAACCGCATCCGCCGCCGCGCGCTGATACTCGGCGTGCACAAACCCGCCAGCCGTCCAATTCTCGAAGACCTGGAACAGCCTGAGCATGAAGGCACGGAGCACCTGAAACTGCTCGCCCGCGTCGTCAGTCGGTTGGTCGCCGAACCGTTGACGGCAGGCAACCGCGTGCAGCCGCTGGTCAATGGCGACGAAGCCTTTCCAGCCATGCTTGCCGCGATTGAATCCGCACAAATATCCATTTCGTTGGTCAGTTACATATTTGACAACGACGCCAGCGGAAGAGAATTTGCCGATGCGCTCGGCCGCGCTGCCAAGCGCGGGGTGGCGGTGCGGGTCTTGATTGATGCCGCAGGAACGCGGTACACATGGCCGCCCATTACCTATCGCCTGAAGAGAGTGGGGGTTCGATGCGCAAAGTTTCTGCCGGCGTCTCTCCTCGCGCCCTGGCGTGTGGCAACCATCAATCTGCGCAATCACCGCAAGATCCTGGTGGTGGATGGCCATATGGCCTTTACCGGCGGAATGAACATCCGCCACGGCAACGTGCTGGCGGAGCATCCGCCAAGCCCCGTCCAGGATCTGCACTTTCGCATCGAAGGGCCTGTCGTTTCGCAATTGCAAGACGCTTTTGCCAACGATTGGGCGTTCACCACCGGCGAGGTCCTCGACGGCCAAGCCTGGTTTCCCAAATTGAAGGGCGACGGGGCCGTCATTGCGCGAGTCATCACCGACGGGCCGGACGGCGATTTTGAAAAAGCGCGTTGGACGCTGCTGGCGGCCCTGGCGGAGGCGCAGACATCCGTGCAAATTCTCACGCCCTATTTTCTGCCGGACCCGGCTGTCATCACCACGCTGAACCTGGCGGCGCTGCGTGGCGTGCGGGTGGACATTGTCATGCCCAGCAAGAACAATTTGCCCTTCGTGCATTGGGCGTCGCGGGCGATGTGGTGGCAGTTGCTCCAGCGCGGCTGCCACATCTGGCTCACACCGCCGCCGTTCGACCACTCGAAGCTCATGGTGGTGGACGGCCACTGGGTGCTGCTCGGCTCGGCGAACTGGGACGCGCGCAGCCTGCGGCTGAATTTCGAGATCAACGTCGAGTGTTACGGCCAGGGACTCGCGCGCGACTTGACGGCGGTGATAGAAAGGAAACTGATCGATGCGCGCGAGGTCACGCTCGCCGAAGTGGATGCGCGAACCATCCCAGGGAAACTGCGCGATGCGGCCGCGCGGCTGTTTTCGCCGTACTTGTGACTGAGAAGGAGAGGAGCATCGGGATGAACCAAGTCCCTCCGGCTTTTTGGAACACCTCCGCCACCGAGATACTTCAGCAACTTCATACGACAGCCAAGGGTTTGACTGGCGATGAGGCTCGCTCGCGGCTCGCTCGTTACGGTGCAAATCGACTCAAACCCCCAAAGCGGTCAGATGTGTGGTCGCTCCTGCTCAACCAGTTCAAGAGTCCGATCATACTCATCCTCCTTTTCGCAACGGGACTGTCATGGTTTCTGGGCGATCGGGTTGATGCCTTCATCATTCTGTTCATCGTCCTCATCAGCGGCCTGCTCGGGTTCTGGCAGGAGCGCGGCGCATCGAACGCTGTGGAGAAACTCCTTTCCATCGTGCGGATCAAAGCGGCAGTCCTGCGTGATGGAAGCTCCAGCGATAGGCCGGTCGAGGAGATCGTGCCGGGCGATGTCGTCATTCTGAACGCCGGCGATATCGTTCCCGGCGACGGGCTGCTTCTGGAATCCAGAGATCTGTTCGTTGATGAAGCCATGCTCACGGGCGAAACATTCCCGGTGGAAAAGGCGGCGGCCTTACTGCCGGCAGAGACCCCGCTGGCTCGGCGGTCTAACGCGCTCTGGATGGGAACCCATGTGGTGAGCGGCACAGCCACGGCAGTGGTGGTGCGCACCGGGAAGGAAACCGAATTCGGTAAAGTGTCTGAGCGCTTGCAACTCAGGTCGGGTGAAACCGACTTCGAGCACGGCATACGTCAATTCGGCTACTTTCTCATGGAAGTCACGCTCGTGCTGGTGGTCGCAATTTTTGCCATCAACGTCTATCTGGCGCGTCCTGTCCTGGAAGCGTTCCTCTTCTCGCTCGCGCTTGCGGTCGGACTGACCCCGCAACTTCTCCCGGCGATCATCAGCATCAACCTGGCCCACGGAGCCAAACGGATGGCTGCAAAACGAGTCATCATCAAGCGGCTCGCGTCGATCGAAAACTTCGGCAGCATGAACGTGATCTGTTCCGACAAGACCGGTACCCTGACCGAAGGGATCGTGCATGTTCAATCCGCGTGTGATGTGGAAGGTGCGCCAAGCGACACGGTCCTCCTTCATGCGTATCTCAATGCGTCCTATGAGACGGGTTTTGCCAACCCGATCGATGCGGCCATTCGCGCCCATCGCGCGTTTGACTTGTCCGGATACCGGAAGGAGGACGAGATTCCGTATGATTTTCTCCGCAAGCGATTGAGCATCCTGGTTTCACACGACCAGGCGCACCTGCTGGTGACCAAGGGCGCTCTGCAGAATGTACTCGCTGTCTGCACCTCGGCAGAAGCCGGAAAGGGAACTATCGTCGATATCGCCACGGTGCGGGACAAGATCCAGGGGCGCTTTGACGAATTCAGCAGGAACGGCTTCCGCACGCTGGGGGTCGCGTACAAGAACATGGGATCGGTGTCCCGCATCAGCAAAGATCACGAAGCCGGCATGACCTTTTCAGGATTCCTGGTTCTGTTCGACCCGCCCAAGCCAAAGATCGTGGAGACCATCACCAGCCTCAAGAACCTCGGCGTTGCGCTCAAGATCATCACGGGCGACAATCGCCTCGTCGCCGCCAGCCTCAGCAAACAGATTGGACTGTCGGATGCGCAACTGCTCACCGGTCCAGAACTTCACGAACTGAGCGATGTGGCACTGCTAGGCCGCGTGAGCAATGTGACTGTCTTCGCCGAGATCGAACCCAATCAAAAAGAGCGCATCATCCTCGCCCTCAAGAAGGCGGGCCATGTTGTGGGGTACATGGGCGATGGCATCAACGATGCCTCGGCTCTTCATGCCGCCGATGTCGGTATTTCTGTCGACACCGCTGTCGATGTCGCGAAGGATGCGGCCGACATCGTCCTGCTCGAAAATGACCTGGCCGTCTTGGTAGACGGCGTGCGCGAAGGACGGGCAACCTTTGCCAATACCCTCAAGTATGTCTTCATGGCGACGAGCGCGAATTTCGGAAACATGTTCAGTATGGCCGGCGTGTCCCTCATTCTGCCATTTCTCCCGTTGCTCCCCAAGCAGGTGTTGCTGACCAATCTCATGACAGATTTCCCGGAGATGAACATTGCAACCGACAGTGTGGACGAGGAAATGATCGCCTATCCTCGACGATGGGACATCAAGGCGATTCGCAAGTTCATGGTGACATTCGGGCTTCTGAGCTCGGTATTTGATTATCTGACGTTTGGGCTCCTTCTGCTCGTCCTTCATGCCACACAGGTTCAGTTTAGAACCGCATGGTTTGTGGAGTCGGTTGTCTCCGCGTCGTTGATAGTGCTTGTCATTCGAAGCCGAAGACCGTTCTTCAGGAGTCGACCGGGGCACTCCTTGTTGCTGGCAACGTTGTCAATTGTTGTCAGCGCGGTAATCATACCGTTTACCCCATTGGCTGCGATTCTTGGGTTTGGCCCGATCCCAGTTCTGTTCCTGCTCTTCATCGGGCTTATTGTCTTGCTCTACGTTGTCGCAGCAGAACTGGTGAAGAAGGTGTTCTACAAAGAGGTGAGCTTGTGAACGGGATGAGCGGGACCATCGCCCACGATTTTGGCTGGGGACCCGGGATGGCTGGGCAGGCTGCTGGCGGTGGCCGGCGGGCCTTGCAGCGGACACGGCTACTTGCGCCGACGCGCCTTCTTGCGTGCCTTGCGCGCGTCTTTGCGCTTGCGCTTGTCCTTGGATCGGTCCTGGTTGCGCTGAGGCGCCTGGAAGTGGCCGCGTTCGGGCGATGGCGTGCTCATCATGGCGGCCAGTTGATCCATGTCCATGCCCCCGAGCAACTTCTTGGCCTGGGCGATGCCCTTGAAGCCAGGGATCTTGCCGAGCAGCCCGGTTGAAGCCCCGAGCTGCATCATGACCTGCCTCATCATGGCGAAACGGTTGAGCAGGTCGGCGACCTCGGATTCCTTGCGGCCGCAGCCGCGTCCCACGCGGGCCAGGCGGCCCATGTCGTAGAAGGCGCTGCGTTTCTTCTTGCGCTTGCCGCCCTCAATGACTTCTTCCCAGCTGGTGACGATGAAACGCTCGGGGTGGCGGCGTTCGTCCTCGGTCATCGACGAGATCATCGAGCCAATGCGCACCAACTCGCGGTCGTCCACTTGCAGGTTGGCGTCGGCGACGCCGGGGATCTTGTCCACCAGGTCGGCGAGCGGCCCCATTTTCTTGAGCACGGAGATCTGCTCGAGGAAGTCGTTCATGTCGAACTTCCCCTTGAGCATGCGCAGGGCGTCCTGTTCGGCCTTCTCCTCGTCCACCACCTCTTCGAACTGCGTGATGAGACCCACCACGTCGCCGCGGCCCAGGATCCGGCTGGCCATGCCGTCGGGCCGGAACTCCTCCAGGCGGTCGAGCGACTCGCCCATACCCACGTATTTGACCGCCTTGCCGGTCACCGCTTTCACCGAAAGGGCCGCGCCGCCGCGCGCGTCGCCGTCCAGCTTGGTCAGGATGACGCCGTCGTAGGCCAGCCAGTCGTGGAATGTCTTGGCTGTGGCCACCGCGTCCTGGCCGATCATGGCGTCGATCACGAAGAACACATTGGCCGGGTTGCAGCGCCGCTTGATTTCCTTCAGCTCGTTCATCAGGGGCTCGTCGATGGCGAGCCGGCCAGCAGTGTCGAAGAGAACCGTGTCGCGTCCCGATTCGGCGGCGATTCGCTGGGCTTTTTCGCAGATGAGCGGCGGGCTGCCTCCGGGCTCGGAGTAGACCGGCATGTGCAACTGCTCGCCCAGGATACGGAGTTGGTCGATGGCAGCCGGGCGATACACGTCGGCGGCAACCAGCAAGGGCCGACGGCCGCGCTTTTCCAGCAAACGCGCCAGCTTGCCGACGGTGGTGGTCTTGCCACTTCCCTGCAGGCCCACCACCATGATGCCGGTGGGGCCTTTCTTGGCGAAGCGAATGCTCGAATCGACTGGCCCCATCAGCTCGACCAGCTCGTCGTGGCACAGCTTGACGAAGTGGTCCTCTGGAGTCACGCGACGGACTTTCTCGTTGCTGCTCGCCCGTACCTTGACGATTACGCCAAGCGCCTTCTCCCTGACCCGCTTGCAGAAGTCTTGCACGACCTCGAAGCCGACATCGGCCTCAAGCAGCGACGTGCGCACGTCCACCAGCGCGGCATCGACCGTGCTTTCGTTCAGCTCTGCCAGGCCCTGGAACTTCTGCTTGGCAGTCCGGAATCCTTGCGTGAGTGTCTCGAACATTGGGCCCGCAATCTAGCACAGCGAAGCCACCTTCAAGCCACGGACGTGACAACGGCCGACGATCCGGGCCGCTGGCGGCGTCGGGCCTGCGCTTCCGGTCCTCAAGTACATCAGTACATTCCGGTCCGGTTCTCGGCCCTCCTTGCCAGCAGCCCGGCTTGTCGGCCGGATGCTAAGGGACATCGTCGCGCGCAACGGGCGAGCGCGAAGCGCGACGGGCGGGCAGGGTGGGCTGTCAGTCCCGAAGCTCCCTGGGGGTGAGCAGCCTCCGACACGCGGAGCGCTCATGCCCACGCCCTCAGCCTACGCTTTCCGCCTCCCGCGTATCCCACACGAACACGCTCGCCCTCACGCCCTCGCTCACGCGACCCGCGCCCCGCGATCCGCAGGGCGGCCTTTCGGCAAACAGTTCTGCGACAGGCCCTAGGAAGATTTGCGTCTTCCGGTGGTTTGCCACCACTCCAGCCAACGGCGGCGGGCTTCTTCGCGGTCGCGTTCGGGAAGATCGTAGTGGTAGCCGAAGTACTCGCCGGTGATCTCTTGCAGTTCCTGCGAGGCTGCCAGGCGTATCTGTGGATCGCGGTGAGCCAGCGCTTCCAGCAGCCACTCGAGACGCGGCCGGTGCTGCATCTTTTCCCACCAATCCAGCCAGCGTCGCCGCTTGGGGCCGAGGTCGTCGCCAGCGAGAGTCAGCAGGGTGGAACGCGCGGTCAGAGCCACCTGCTTGTCTTCGCTTTCCAGCCGGTCGATGATGGCCGGCAAGGACGCGGGATCGCGCAACTCGGCCAGGGCGGCCAAGGCAGCGGTGGCGACGGCCGGGTCGGGGCCGGACAGTTTGGCCTGCAGCGAGCACGACACAGCCACAACCCGCGGGTCATGCAGGCGGCGGCCTAGGGCACGCCAGGCCGACCCACGCGTGGCTTTATCGCCCAGACGTGCGGTTTCTATCAGGGTCTCGACTTCGTCGATGGGCGCGGCTGCGGTGGGCGCGCCCGCGACCGCGGGAGAAGGCTGAGCCAGGGCCAGCCAGCGACGGGTCTGCGTCGGGCCCATGAGCTTCGCCAACAGGGAGACGAATCGCGGCGGCACAGGGATGCGGTACACCACGCCCAGAAGACCGCGAAAGCGAGCCTCGGTGACCAGATATGGTTCCACCAGCAGGTGGCGCTCGCCGGCCCACGCCACCAGGGCATCGTGGTCGGCTTCAGGGTGAACGGCCAGTTCCAGCGCGTCCTCGCGCCGGCCGATGGGAACCGCGCCCAGGCGGGCCGCGGCGCCCGCGTCGAGCCAAGGGCCTGCGTCCAGGTCGGGCTTGGCTAAACGTTCGAGAGGCGCGGCAGGAATTCCCGTGAAGTTGGCCAAATGGGTGACCAGGATTCCCTCGTCGAGCAGGTCCATCTCCAGCAGCACGGTGTCGATGCCGCCTCCATAGAGCTCGCGGCGTCGCTCGACTTGCACTGCGATCTCTTGCGAGAGGAGCGATGCTTTCACCAGGGCCGACGCGAGGGACGAGATGGGCATGGGCTCTAGCAGGCAATGGCGTGGGCCGCCGGGACGCGCGGCCTTCTCATCACCTGTCCTCGACGATCACATAGGTTCCGGACAGGTGGTCGTGCAGGGCGCGGCGCTCACGGTCGAACAGACACCACAGCCAGCCCAGCCCGACGGGCAGAAGGCTCAACAGCAACGCCACGAAACGCAGGCAACCCAGCAGGGGCCCAGGCGCGCTGCCGCGCGATGAGATTACGCGAAGGCGAAGCAGGCGCTTGCCTGCAGTCTGACCCAGGATGCCGCCCAGGTAGATTTGATAGAGCGCGCTCATCCCAGCCAGCAGCCCGAGCGCACCCAGCGCCATCGGGTTGCGGTCGAGTAGGCCGGCGAGCACGAAGTCGGGGCCCAGTTCCTTGGAACCGGGCAGCGACACGCCGAGAGCCAGAGCCGCAACCAAGGTTGCGCCGATAGCGACCACGTTGACCAGCAAGGCGTCGATGATGGCTGCGACCAGACGCCGCGTGAAGCCAGCCGTGCGCACGCGCAGCACCCGCTGGCCGTGCGCGATGGGGTGAGATGCGGCCACAGACTCTGAAGGAAGAGAGCGACTCGCTTCGTCGGAATCGTTGGGCCGCGAAGGAGCCGACTCCTCAAGAGTCGCCATGGCGTTGCACACAGCCGCGTAGGTGGTCACGCAGCCATTGTGTGAACAGCTGCTCTTCCTTGCAAGTTTTGCTAGTGAAAGGCTCCGCCAATCCCCCTGGCGAGACGACGGCCGACGATCCGGTCTGCTGGCTGCGTCGGGCCTGCGCTTCCGGTCCTCAAGTACATTAGTACATTCCGGTCCGGCGAAGCGCGCGGCGAAGCCGCGGGCAGGGGTGGCGGGGTGGTCCGTCGCTAGTCGGCCCTCCTTGCTAGCAGCCCGGCTTGTCGGCCGGATACTAAGGAAGATCGCGAGCCGGAGTGCTAGTCCAGGCCGCCAAGGGCTGCTTGCGTCAGCGCGACAGCGACCAGCGCGGCTGTCTCCACCCGGAGGATGCGCGGTCCAAGACCGACCGTGCGGAAACCCTGCACACGGGCGCTCTCGACTTCTTCCTGCGAAAAACCACCCTCGGGCCCGACCAGCAAGGTCACCGGCAAAGGCGGCGCCTGGGCGAATATACGACGCAAGGGCAGGGCGCGCTCTTCTTCCCAGAGCGCCAGTCGCGTACCTCCAGCTTCCGCCGCGCCAGCCAGCGCCAAATCGAAAGCGGTCACCTCGGCCACTTCAGGCACGTCCGCGCGTCCTGACTGGCGGGCCGCTTCCTGCGCGATTGTCCGCCAGCGGCGGGTCTTGCCCGGCGGTGGCTTCACCATTCCGCGGGCACTCAGCACGGGAATGATTCGTGTCACTCCCAGCTCGGTCGTCTTCTGCACGATGAAATCCATGCGATCACCGCGTGGCACCGACTGCAGCAGCGTGATGCTCGCCAGAGGCAAGGGCACGCGATGGCGCGCTCCCAGCGCCACCTCGACGCCGGCTGCGCTGGCGCGCACGATACGCCCCTCGATCTCAGTGCCACAGCCGTCGAAGACGCAGACTTCAGCGCCGGCCTGCAGCCGAAGGACCTTGATCAGGTGCCTTGATGCGACCCGATCGAGTATCACCCGTTCGTCGTTGAGAAGGTGCGCTGGAACGAACACGCGTGGCATAGATCCACCATTTCACCACACATCAATCACAAACGCTCAAGCGCAGGCGGAGCGCGCCCCATTCACCTTCTTCGGCACGTGCATCTAGCGTGAAGCCGGCATCGCAGAAGACCGCGAGCAGCGGCTCCACTTGTTCGAGCAGCAGGCCGGAGAGAGTGACCAGGCCGTCGGGGGCCAGTCGGGCCGGGAGCGCGGGCGCAAGCTCGGTCAGGACGTCGGCCTGGATGTTGGCCATGACCAGGTCGAAGCGCGTGGTCACCCCAGCCAGCGTGTCGGTGCGCACCTTGAAGTTGGCAACATGGTTGCGTTCCAGGTTTTCCTGCGCGCAAGTGGTGGCGTGGGGATCGTTGTCCACTGCCAGGCCGGACGCCTCGGGCCACAGGCGCGCGGCTACGATAGACAGAATCCCGGATCCACAGCCGAGGTCGAGCACATGCTTCAGGCCGGGCCGAGCCTCGCGAATCTCCTCGGCCAGCTTGATTACCAGTCTCGTCGACGGATGCGCGCCCGTGCCAAAGGCCATCCCAGGGTCGAGGTCGATGACGAACTCACCGGCGGGCGCCTTACCCGCGTCCCAACTCGGCCGCACCGTGAACCGGCGGCCAACTCGCGTGGCGCGGAAGAATTGTTTCCACAGGTCTCGCCACTCGTCTTCGTGCGCCTCGCGCGTGCGAATGGTCACCGGATCGACGGCGATTCCGGCGGCGCGCGCAGTGGCCAGTGTCTCCTCGACAACGTCGAGCAGCGAGCTGGCTTGGTCGGGCTCGCACAAGGCCACCACACAGGTGCGACCTGCCGCTGCCGACAACAAGGTTTCGGCGTCCCGCAGCTCGACGCCGCCCGTAAGAGAGCCCACAGCCGCGGCCACGAGATCCGCCGCGTCGGCGTGGGTCTCGATTTGGACCTCGATCCAGACTTGCATGGCTAACCCACACCCACGCACGGGCAGTGCAAGGGCAGTGCCCGGAAGAATCGGGACGGCCAGGAACCGGACGAGGCGCTAGCGCACAACGCGCCGCTTGGCCTCGCGCCGTCGCCGCTTGCGCGCCTCGCGGATCTTGCGCTTGCGCTTGACCGAGGGTTTCTCGTGGTAGCGGCGGCGCTTGATCTCCTGGAGGATGCCTTCTTTCGACATCTTCTGTTTCAGGATCTTCATCGCTTTTTCGATGGAATCCCGAACTTCGACTTCCAAGGGGCGTCCGAGCAGTGTCTCCAAGCAGTTTCCTCCGGGGTCCGATTTCAGAAGGGACTGGAGATTAAGCACTGTGTGTGGCTGCGGTCAAGGACGCGTATGAGGTAAACACCTCGCGTCTAGATATTTGTATTGAGCATGACGAAAAAAATTCTTTACACTGCGCGAAGTGAGTTGTATCAGATCAGTGCGCGGAGGTTGCGAGAGAGCTTCGTGCCACAGACCGGGCGATCTGAAAAGCCAGAAGGAGACAAGCCATGATGGGGGCTAAGGTATTCACGGCAACGAAGGCCAAGGACCGAGATGAGCTGGGCGAAGTGCTCACTCGGTGGATCCACGACAATCCCAAGGCGCGCATAATTGACAAGGTCGTGACGCAAAGTTCAGACCGTGAGTTCCACTGTCTGAGCATCACGATTTTCTACGAGATGCAACAGTAGGGCGCGATCGTCATTATGGGAACCCTGGGAGGGTTCGCTCCGCCCTTCGGCCCCTTCACCCCCAGCACCCACCCCGCTCGCTTCCCCCTTCGGGGACTTCGGGACCTGCACCTTCCCCACCACACCCGCTCGCTGCGCTCGCGCCCTCGCGCTCGGCCTCGCCAAACCCTCCCGCGCCGGGCGCGCGCGAAGCGCGCGTGGGGCAGGGGTGGGGCGTGTAGGCCCTAGCCCCCGAAGGGGGCGCTCTGGCTCAGGCGGGCAACGAGGGCGCGCGCGAACAGGGTCGCTCAAAATTCCTCCAGCGTGAGCCAGGCACAAAAAAGCCGACGATGGGTGCGCGTCGCTACCAGTCGACCGAGGTTGTGAGCCAGCAACTTGAGCAGCACCTCGG
>Ga0265316_10000047_pt1 | contig 129137 bp, 90 predicted proteins | sample 4522metaG_FD_202092 | JGI IMG/M metagenome (GOLD analysis project Ga0265316, IMG submission 202092) | Rhizosphere microbial communities from Carex aquatilis grown in University of Washington, Seatle, WA, United States - 4-5-22 metaG | ecosystem: Host-associated > Plants > Roots > Rhizosphere >... | reverse complement strand
GACAGCTTCGCGCCCACCAGCCAGCAATGCCGCGCCCCCGCCAACCAGTGTGACGCGGCAGAGAACTGCACGGGAAGCAATCGCAACTGCCCACTCGACCAGAACCAACCGAATGGGACCCTCTGCAACGACGGTACCGTGTGTACGCAGACTGACACCTGCCACAACGGGACCTGCGTGGGCAGCAACCCGCAAGTCTGTCAGCCGTGGGAAAGCTGCGATCCGATCATCGGCTGCAACGGCCCGACGTGGACCCCGACTCCGATTCCGCCCACGCCGACGCCCACGCCGACTTTCATCGGACCAAACTGTTCTGATACCAACTCTCCGAACAACCCCTGCAGCCCAGGTGGCGGCTCGAAGCGAACCGACTGCAACATCGAATGGCAACTCAATCCGCCCATTCCACCGATCGGTGGCCTGAACCAGCAAACCCTGCCACCACATCGGCGCGTTTGTTACGAGGGTGATCCGCGCTGCGACATTGATTCGAACCTCACTAACCATAGCTGCACCTTCCAGACCATGATCTGTGCCAACAACTCAGATCCTCGACTGACCTCCTGCCTGCCCTCGGATTTCAACTCGCTGACGATCATGAGTCCGAGAGACAACAGCAGCAGCCAGGCCGATCAGGACAATCTATCGGCGATCAGCGTCGCGTCCCTGTTCAGCTTCGGCTTCAACACCCAAAACGAGACCCCGCAACACTACCGGGTGCTCAACGGCCTCAGCGCGAACACTCCAGTCCCGTTCACCGTGCAGAATCGCTGCAGCAGCCTGATCTCGATCGAGGTCCCGTTGAAACTGACTCCCGCCAACAAGGAGCGGTCGGCGCGGCGCACGCTCAAGGTGAAAGCGACGACGAGCGCATTGACGACGGACACCGATTCGCTGACCCTGATCTGCCGGCCAAGCACCTGCGGGGACGGCATCATCCAGCTCGATCACGAGACCTGTGACGATGGCAATCGCATCAACGGCGACGGTTGCGACCAGGCCTGCCAGATTGAGGGCTCCACACCAACTCCGACCGGCACCTTCTTCACCCGGACGCCAACCCCGACCGAGAGCCCGCGGCCTTCCCCGACCCCCAGCCTGACGCCTTCGCCAACCGACACGCCCACCGAGACGCCGACGTTGACGCCAACCGACACCCCGACTGAGACGCCTACGCTCACGCCAACGGAGACGCCGACAATAACGCAGACACCGACGCCGACGGAGACGCTCGTCCCGGGTCAGAACACTCGTACCTTCACACCAACACCAACCAAGACCAGTACCGGTACAAACACACCGACGGCGACGAACACGCCGACGCGCACGCCGACGCCGACCCCGACGAATACGCCGACGCGCACCAATACCTCCACTCCTACGCCGTCGTTTACGCCGACCTTCATAGGCCGGACTTGTAACCTGGCAGGAACCACGAGCGCCACGATCAACGCTCGGCTCGTCGTGCTGACCTTGCCGCTGGCTGGATCGCAGGTTTGGCAGTTTGGGTTCCTCAAACCCGACAACACCAGAGACATGAGTATTCCGCCCAGTGCCAGTCACTTCAACTGCGCCAGCACTGTCTTCACCGGGGTCAACGTGAAAGTCTGCGCCCGCCTGGATGCTACCCAGACGTGTAAGAACGGTCCCAGCATCGGCACGGTCTGCCATTGCGCCAGTCCGCCCGCTTCGTGCACCAACGCCAGTGAATGCGGCGCTGGGTTCCTCTGCGACGTCACCAACGGCACCGGTATCGTCGACTGTGCTGGCGGCGACCTCAGCGGATACAACAGCCTGACGCAGATTGATCACAACACCAATCAGGCGTCGGTCCAGGGCCAGCCGAATATCGGCCTGCCATCCGACCCGAGTTGCACCGCGACCTACCTGTCGGCGGACGGGGTTACAGTCTTGAGTTCGTGTATTGAGGGTAGCGGTGCGGATTGCAGCGGCACGCCGAATACACACCTGGGTGTCTGCAATAGCCCTGTGGTGCAGAACTTCACTGGCGCCTACCCGGCCGGTGGCTTCAAGATCCACGAATCCATCGACCTGAGCTTCCAGATCGGCCAAGATTGCAGTGCGCTCACCTGCTTCTGCGGGGTTGCTGCCTGCAGCGGTGGCAGCAATCCTGGGGCGCGCTGCAGCTCGGCTGGCGACTGCCTTGGCGGCGGCACCTGTGCGGCGAACAACGGCTCTACCTGTACCTCGAGCGCCAGCTGCGTGTTCTCGAACATGATCCAACAAGGTGTGTGCGGCGTCTGCCCGCCGGATACCTGCCCACTCCAGGATGGTGAGCTCTCAATCGCGGGTGACATCACCAGCGGCCAGTCGAAGGGCGTGGTCTGGCAGGTGAACGACACGGCCTTGATCATGGGTACGACCGGTGCCGGCAATGGGGCCGCCATCTGCGGTTCCGCTTCCGGCGGTCCGAACTGCCTGACGACGCTGACCGGGACCAGTTTCGGAAACTGTGTGGCTGCGCCGCCTGCGAGCGTCTCCGGCGCGTCGGTGGCGCTCACGTTCCCAGCGATCGATCTCGACCCGACGATTGGCGACTTCGTCGCCGGACTCAGGTTGAGCTGTCAGTAAAAGCTTGACGCGAAATGCGAAACGGCTTGGAGGTGGAGTGCGACGCGGCTCCACCTCCAGCCCAATGAGGCCTAGTGATGCCAATTAGCCAAAGAGGGGGAGCGATGGACCAGGAAAAGATGATGCGGCAACGGTCGTCGAAAAGCGAGGCTCCGGTGCGCTTCGAGTCGCCTGGTCCGGCCTGTGGTACACGACACGGCTTGGTGCTGAGAAATCAGTGGAGGGTTACCATGAGTAGGTATCCGGGACGTCTGTTGCCCACATCGTTGATTGTCACGGTCCTCGTTCTCGCGGCGCTGGCCGGAGGAGAGCGGCGCGCCAACGCCCAGATTACCGGGCTGGCGACGGACAATAGCAACAGCTCCGGTAGCGTCTCCTCCGGCACCGGTCAGAACCTGTGTACGACCAACGTTTTCGGCACCGTTGCCCCGCTCGGCGGAAACATCGGGGAGAGCCGCAATATTGTGAATATTACGGCGAGCTCGCCGACGAGCTTCACGACGCGGTTCGTCGCCGACCTCTGCACCGACTCGGGCGGCAGCACCATCAGCAGCGTCCTGACCTTTAGCTGCGATCCGGGCGCAAACAGCGAATTGCTTAGCGTGGATTCGCGGACGAATTTCGGAGTTCTCGCTCCTTCGGGAACCAACTACCGCCTAACGGTCACGAACAAGATTTCTGGAGAAGCCGACGTCAACAACGACGGCGGCGGAGCCCCCACCGACCAGGTGAGCACGGTCTCGACAGCGGTAAGCGGTGCCCCGCAGTTCGGCGGAGGCACGCTCAACTTGACGAGCGGGTTGCCTATCAACATCAGCTCCGGGAGCGCTCCCTTCAACACTACCTCCGCGTCCGTCAAGTTTGTCGGCGCCGGCACCGGTGGGTCGGCAGCACAGCAAGTCAGATCGGTGTGGTCTGCAAGCTGCAGCACTCCGGACAACGGACAAGAATGCGGCATCCGTATCGGCCTGCCCTGCAGCATCACCGGCGGCGCCGCGCTGGTCGGCGACACGACGTTTGGACCAGGCGGCCTGTATCCCGGATCGCCTACGCGCGATCAAACGCAGGATGGGCATTTCGTAACCGTCGGCCTGGAATTCTGCGGCGACGGCATCGTTCAGCAGGATGGCGTCCTCAACGAAGCTTGCGACAACGGCCTCGACCCGGTTACCGGTAACGGAGGCACCAATTCCTGCTGTAGCGCCAACTGCCAGGTTGTGAGCAACGGCACAACGTGCCGCTCGGTGGCTGGCGAGTGCGATCTGGCGGAGGTCTGCAACGGCGTCTCGCCGGTATGCCCAACCGACGTGAAGAAGGCGAACAATACGCCATGTACGGACGACGGTAACCCCTGCAGCAATGACATCTGCAACGGCGCCAGCAACACGTGCCAGCACCCGGCTGGTCATGCGGGTAGCGTGTGTCGCGCCTCGATCGACGCGCAATGCGATCCGCAAGAAGTCTGCACCGGGGCGTCGACGGCCTGCCCTGCGGATGTGCATCAAGCGGATACGCTGCCATGCGCCTCCGACGGCAACCCCTGCACCTCAGATCACTGCAGCAACAGCTCTGGCACCTGTGTGCACACCGCCGCCAACCCGGGCACGGTGTGTCGCGCGGCAACCGATGTTTGCGATGTGGCCGAGACGTGTACGGGAACCAGCACCGCGTGCCCGGCTGATGCCGTAGCGGCTGTGAATACGTCGTGCCCCGATGACGGCAAACTGTGTACCCACGATATCTGCGACGGCACATCCAAGGCCTGTACTCATCCGGGGGCGAACGCCGGAGAGGTCTGCCGGCCAGCGGTTGGCGATGGCTCCTGCGATTTCGACGAAGTGTGTGATGGCGTGAGCCAGGACTGTCCGGCTGACGTAGTAGCAGCGGCAGGGATTCGCTGCCGTGACGAAGCGGGTCCGTGTGACGTTCCCGAGTACTGTGATGGAACCAGCGGCTTCTGCCCGGCGGATGGGAAGCAGCCAGTAAACTTCGTCTGTCGCCCGCAGATTGGCGGAGCGGACGGGGTGTGCGACGTCGCTGAGGTGTGTGACGGCGTAAGTGACGCTTGCCCCCCTGATGGCGTGGAGCCGCAGGGTACGGTCTGTCGCGCGGCAGCCGGGGACTGTGACGTCGCCGAAGTCTGCGATGGAACGCTCAAGACGTGTCCGGCGGACCAGCTCGCCAGCAGCGCTGTGGTCTGCCGCGATGTAGCACCTGGAGCCGCAGGAATCTGCGACGTACCCGAATACTGCACCGGAACTTTCCAGAATTGTCCTTTCGATGAGAAGGTCCCGACCTTCGGCCTCAATTGCCGGCCGGCGGTTAGCATGTGCGACGTAGACGAATACTGTGATGGTGCGAATAACACCTGCCCCACCGATACGTTTGCACCACCCCAGACTTGCCGCGCTTCGGCGGGGATTTGCGATGCGGAGGAAAGCTGCACGGGTACTTCGGCAAGCTGCCCGCCAGACTCGTTCCTGCCATCGAGCACACTCTGCCGCGGGGTGGCCGGAATCTGTGACGTGCAGGAGAACTGCACTGGTAGCAGCGCTGCTTGCCCGGTCGATACATTCAAGTCGACAACGACGATCTGTCGGGGGGCAGACAGCAGCGGTTGCGATGTGGATGACCACTGTTCTGGGACCGATTCCGCGTGTCCACCGGATGCGAAGGAACCCGATGGCTTCCAGTGCGTCGGCACCAATCCGAATACGTGCCTAAATGCTTGTGTAACGGGTGTGTGCACCGACGCGTGTCCAGGATCCGGGGACATCAACAATCCGGCGCCGAACGCGGTCTGCCCGATTCCTGGGACTCACGTGGTTCCGCAGTGTTGCGGAAACGGGTTGGTCGAAGGTGGTGAGCAGTGCGACGATGGTAATCAGGTATCGGGTGGCGATGCGTGTCCGTCTTTGCCTTCGGACGACTGCCAACTCGGTGCGAGCAGCGGCTTGATTCGTGGCAATACTCGTAACCCAGCTACCGACAAGGGTGGCTGTCAAGTCGAGTACTCAGTGCTGAACCCTGGGGCGGTTCCGGATCGGTTCGGGCAACCCAATATGATTCAGGTGTGCGAAGACCAAGACCCGACGTGCGATCTCGACCCGCGTCCAGGGCGCTGCCGCTTCCACGTTGTTGCTTGCCTGAACAACGCGGATCCGAATCTGCCTAGTTGTACACCTGACGGCCTGAATAGCCTGGTGATCATCAACCGGCCGTACCTGAAGAAGTCATCGCCCCAGCTGAGCCTGGTCGGTGGTAACATCGCTACGCTGTCGCATAACCTCCAGGCGTTGTATGATCCGGCGAACCCGGGATTGGGCTTCTCGCTGTCCCCGCCGCTCTCCGCAGCGCAACAAGGTCTCTGCACAGGTGGCATGCTCGTCGACGTGTATGCGTCGAATGCCTCGCCCAACCAGAGCTTGAGCAGCTCGCAACTGTTCAGGGTGAAGTCGAAGAACAACCTCGCGCGACCAAGGAGAAATGCTTCGGCCCTGCGGTTGATTTGCACGGCGCGGCCGCTCCCGCACTAGGCGGCGCCTAATCTGAGTTTGGCTGTCTAAAGACGCCGGGGTAGCCACTTCGCTACCTCGGCGTCTTTTTTCTTGGGGTATAGAGCCGCGCATGTTTAGCGCGGGCGGCATGGATCGCCTCGAGTTGGCTGCGCCATTTCTGGCTCGAGCGGCCAGGTTAGGGAACCGTTCCTTCCGGCTCTCGAGTCCACCGATGCAAGGAGCGCCGCTATCCTGCTGGCGCACATGGGCAGGACGGCGGTGGGGATTGGGCATCTCGAGGATACGACTGGTCTCAAGCTGGACGATGGGGACGCGGGCGCGCATTTGGCCCAAATGCAGAGTAGGCCGAACAATTGGCGGTCAAAACGCGGGCCGTCGCCGCTACCGGTCTGCTGGTCATCCTCGCGGCCGCGTCCGCCCGGCGTATGACGCAGGGTTCATTTGGGATGACGATGGATACGTGATTCGTCACAGCCTGTTGCGGTCGCTCGACGCCTTGCGGCGCAGCTGCTCGGGGCGCTGCAGCTCGGCATCTCCGGACGGCAAGCGCCGCGCCAACCCTGGCACGTGTCACGCCCCCCCGCGCGGAAGTCTGACTAGCGCCGCGCTGGTGGCAAGGGATGTGGAGCCGTGGGGGGGCTTGGCGCCGCTCCCGTTGGGTGATGCAGGGACCAAGAGCGGGCGAGGACATAGAACGCCAGCGCGGCAATCTGGTCCTCGGTGGAATTTACGCTGCGACTGACGTGCGGATTGCGTGTACCCCAGCTGCCGGAAGGCTGCTGCTCGGAGACCAGGCGGGCAATCAGTTTGGAATCGATCCAGTCACAAACCCCCGCGTAGCACAGCGCCGCGAAGCGCTCGATGGCGAGACCGTCTAGAGTGTCACTGTCGGTCGTTGCCTGTGCAAACAGCTGCGTCGCCAATCGCGCCCGAATCGGCTCGGCGACTTTGGCTGTCAGGCAGCCCTGATTGTAGCCGATCATAAGCCCAATGAGCTGATACGCGAGCAGGTAGCTGCGGCCCGGGGTGGCGAACTGCTCCGGCCATTGCGCTCGCTGCTCAGGGGTCAAGCTGCGGCAGCTAACGGCGACAAGGAGAACTTCGAGCAGATTCCGAAGATCTTGCTCTTCGAAGTGGCGCGCAGCGTCACGATCCACAAGCGCTGGCGCCGGCGTTGAGAGCTTGACCATTGGCCGCTCCGGCAACGAGCGCAGCGACCACAATCGTGTCTCGAGCAGTTCCGAAAAGTTGGGGTGGGCGCCCGGCTTGGTTGTTTTCGCCAACACCGGAGCGAGTTTCAGCGTCCGCGCCCAGGTCTGGAATTTCGAGCCGAGGAGCAGCGCACCTTGCGTGGTGGCCCATCCAGACCTGCCGCTCTGATCACGGGTGCCCAGGAAGCCGGCGGCGCGCTCGATCGCTGCGCGCAGGTCCGGTGCCGGCGTCCCCCCATTTGGTTGCTGCACGGCCGCACCCGGCGTCGGTGTGGCGGCTCTGCGCGCATAGATGGGTGGTGGTTCTCCCAGCGCGAGCAGCACAACCGTGCCGATGAGCGCCCAGCTGCGTATCGAATGCATGAATACCCCGCGGCCAGAATCGACGCGGCCGTATAACACGGCACGAACAGTGCGTCAAAGACGGGGCGGTCGTATCGCGGGCATTGCTCGCAGGGTTTCCCGTTACAGGACGCGCTCCGGTACTCTTGCCGTTTTGCTTGCCTGTCTCTACAAGTGAACGCGTCTGCGACGGACTGCCACGCGATGCTCAACGGGAAGAAGATCATTGTCGTCATGCCGGCGTACAACGCCGCACGTACCCTGCGTCGCGTCTATGACGAAGTCATGGCGCTGGATTTGGTCGATGTGATCTTCGTGGTCGACGATGCGAGCCAGGATGAGACGACGGCGCTCGCTAAGACCTTGCCCAATGTCGAAGTGCGGACACACGCAGTGAACCGCGGCTATGGTGCCAATCAGAAGTTGTGTTATCGCCTGGCGCTGGAAGCGGGCGGCGATATCATCATCATGGTGCATCCCGACTATCAGTATACGCCGAAGCTCATTCCGGCGATGGCGTCGCTGATTGCCTGCGGCTTGTACTCGACCGTCCTGGGCTCGCGGATCCTCGGTGGTGGAGCGCTAAGCGGTGGGATGCCATTCTGGAAATACGTCGGGAATCGCGGGCTGACCTTCATACAGAACATGCTGTACGGTGCGAAGCTGTCAGAGTATCATACCGGCTATCGCGCATTTTCCAGGGAAGTGCTGCTCGAGCTGAATCTCGAGGGAAATTCGGATGACTTCGTCTTCGACAGTCAGATCCTGGCGCAGATTCTGTGGCGTGGCCATCGCATTGCCGAGGTGACGTGTCCCACCAGTTACCCGCCCGATGCCTCATCGATCGGTTTTGTGAAAAGTGTGCAATATGGCCTCGGCTGCTTGGTGACGGCAGTGACATTTCGCCTCGCAAAGGTAGGCCTGATCGCGCCGCGACTCCTTCAGGCTGAGGCCGGCTCCCACGGTGCGCATGAGCATCTTTAGGCCCCCGAAGCCGGAGACCAACTCTCAGTTCTACGAGGAGCTGCTGGCGGGGAAATGCACGCGATGGTTTTGGGGTAAGCAGCGTTTCGATGCGGACAAGGCGAGCCGCTCGGCGTCCATCGCCCGTTACTTCACCCAACCGGTCGCCGGCCTGATCCCATCCGCTGCGCGAGTGTTGGATGTCGGCTGCGGGGCGGGAAACATGCTCCCGGTGCTTGCTCCACTGTGCCGGGAACTTGTCGGCTTGGAACTGTCTCCCGTTTTTGTCGAGGCCTGCCGGCAAGTGGTGCGCCGCTTGGAGCTACGGAACGTGAGGCTGCTCGCGGCGTCGGCGGACCACATGCCATTTCCCGACGCGCAGTTCGACGCGCTCGTCGCTGTCGATGTGCTCCACCACCTGTTTCAGTTGCCCGCGTGCCTGGCCGAGATGCGGCGCGTCCTGAAGCCGGGCGGGCGTCTCATTGTCTATGAACCGAACAAGCTCAACCCGATGCTGGCGCTCTTCAGCCTGCTCGATCGCAACGAGTGGGGCCTGTTGTCTCTGGGCACACCGGCAGCTTACCGGCGGGTTCTCGGACCGCATTTTTCTGTCGACGCGGTGCATTACAGCGGGTTGATCATCGGCCCCGACAGCCGCTTCAATACCGCGATTGCCGACTTCTTGAATCACCCTGCCTCCGCGCCTCTGCTGGGGTGGCTCAATCCGAAAATGCGGATTGTTGCGCATCGGGCTCCCACCGCAGTGCGCGCCGAGTGAGCCGCTCGGCGGTATGGACCGGCGGCGTCTCCTCACTGGCCTTGCGCGGTCGTGAACACCTTCTGCAAGAACCAGCGTAGTGCCGGCAAGTCGACAATCAGTAACGCCACAAACAGGATGCCGACCAGCGCGGTGAAGCAGGCAAAGGAGCGCTGCTGATAGAGACGCTCGGGATACTGCACGGGAGAGTCGGGCAAAAACGCCAGATGAAAGTACCAGGCGAAGTGGACGATCACAAAGGGCAGGAGCAGCAGCAACTCGACGCGGTACTTGACCAGAAACACACCGAGCAGAAAGCCGCAAAACATCGCATAAAAGACGGATGAAATCAGCAGCGTCTCTTCGCTGTAATACCGGAACGTGGGACGATAGCTGCCGGCGACGGCTTGGTTGCCAATCTGACGAAACTCGGCGAAGCGTTTGATGGCCATCAGAAAACCGCCTCCCATCCAGTAGCTCACCAGGAGACTCGATGGCGGGAACGGATGCTGGGTGACGATGAACCAGCCCAGCGCCAGACGGAGGGGATTGTTGAAGGACTCGCTGAGTACGTCAACGATCATGCGGTCCTTCGTCCGCAGCGGCGGAACGTTGTACACGACCCCCATGAGGAGCAAGATCACCGTGGTGATGCCGAAGCGGCCGGACACGGCGAAGGCGCCGAGCAGGCTCAGCACGCTCAGGACAGCATACTCCGTGTATACCAATGTCCGACGCAAACCACCGCCGACGGAGGGCCGGAATCGTTTGGTCGGGTGGAACCGATCGGTGTGCGCGTCGAGCCACTCGTTGAGCACGTAGTTTGCCGAACACGCCAGGCAGGCACTGAGCATGCCCAACGGAAAGCGCCAGAGAAAGTCCGCGGTGGGGCGGTGGATCAGGAACGCCGCGACCAACGTGCCCGGCAGGACCAGGATGTTCTTCACCCAATGATCGACGCGGGCGATCTTGATGTAGGACCGTAGGCTCATGGATGCAGCTGGGTGATCGGCATCAGTCTCCAGCTAGAAGGCGCAGCGTGTACAGACGGACGGGGGCGCTGCTCGACAAGCGGATCGTGGTGGTCGCGCCGCGGTACCAATCCCGCTGCGTCGACATACGGATGAGATAGTCCTGCGGCTCCGCCGCGGCGTCCACGAGCATCGTGAATGTGTTCGGCGGCGTTGCATCGCCGTAGGCCACGGTGACCACGGCGGGCCTGCCGGCCTGCAGGCGCAAGTGCAGATACTGACCGGACTCCATCGCGGCGGGACGCACGGCGAAGACCTCCTCCCGTCCCGGCTCGAGGTCGATGGGATCGCCCGGTTGTAATGTCTGCAGCTCTGCGGCCGTGTGCACTGGATCGTGATCGTCGAAGCTTGCCCAGACATGCGGCAAGCGAAAGAGATCGAACTGTTGACTAAGCTCCAGGACGGGTGACCACCCCCATGCTGGCGGAGCACCAGGCGGTCGTCGCCGGACCTCGAGCTCAGCCGCGATGATGGTTACCGTCGCCGCTCGCGGGAGCACCAGACGGATGCCCGTCAACGCCGGGGGCGCCTCGGGTGCCAGGCGCAGCGGCAGGTACAGATCTCCAGGACGATCTTCAGCCGCGGGCCCAGCAATGACCTCGGTGCTGCTTCTCGTGCTGCCGACCGAACCGGCAAAGCTGAACACCGCTTGCAGGATGCCCTGAGCGCTCGTGGCGTAACGGATGTGGAGGTAATATTCGAGTCCTGGCGCCCAAACGACTTGTTCTGGAGGCACGAACAGACCCTCCGCCCAAGCCGGATCGCCGGAGCTCGTCAGGGTCAGGCCTCCGGCCGGTGTCGTCTGAATACTCAGATTGGCGGTCGCCGCCGGTGCGTGAAGCACGAGTGGGTACCGCGCAACGAGGGATGCTTCCAGTCCCGTCTCCAATACCGGTGCCTGCGGCGCCAGCCGCCGGTCGATCCAGATCTCGAAACGCCCGGCGTTGACCCAAGGCGTGTAGTGCGCGTACAGGTACTCCGCAATCCGGTACGAACGGATCTCATTGGGAATTCCGTCCACGGCGTCAAAGCCCGTGTGCTGCTTGAAGACCACAAACGGCAGCCGCTCGTCGCGCCGCAAGGCTTCGAGATCTCGAAGCGTGGCGCGCTGCAAATCATCCGACGCGTGGAACGTGGTCTCAATGATATACGTGGGCGGCGCTGCCCCGGTGAGGAAGTAGAGTAACGGTGCGTTCGAAAAGTCGTAGAAGGTTTGCCCGGGCTTGAGCTGTGTGTGCAGGAGCCGCACAACATCGTCGGTGGGTGGATCCGGAACGAGCACGCGTTGGTCCGCAGCCGTCCACGTCCGAAACGTAAAGCCGGCTGGCCCTCCGATAATCGCGGGCCACTTGACGTCGTGTGGAAACAGGCGCGTCTCCGGCAGGGCCAGAGCCGCCGATACGGTGACGACTACCAGCAGCCCCGATACCAACGCCCTTCGGGAGGGTTGCAGCAGCGCGGGAATAGCGGCCAGCAGGAAGAGGAAGAGATGCGGGCTGAAGACGCCCTCGAAGAGTGAGTGGCGCTGGAGTGCGCGCACAAACAGCACCAACGACGCTACGGCAAGCCACAGCAACCCGTACACTCGGGCCGCGGCGCACTGTCGCAGCAAGACGGCGCGGACGCCGCAATACAGCACGATCAGCAGGCCGACGGCGGGGAGGAGCAGATACTGCACGACGACGAGTGGCGACATCTTGTCGTACAGATCAAAGTAGGATGCAACGGGTATTTGCATCGCAATGTAGGCGAGGAAGTTGTGGGTGACATCACGCAAGGAAACGTCGCGCAGGGCCGCCAGGGCGGCTGTCAGTCCAGCCGTTCCGGCGAGGATCGCACCGCTCGCTGCCAGCAGAGGGCCCCAGCGCATCCGCCGGCAAGACCACGCCACAATGACCAACGCGGCGCCGGCGGCGACCAGTGCGGCCAACCCGAAATCGATGCGCCAAAGAAAAACGGCCAACACGGACGCCGGCAGCATCCACGCGCGCCGGGCGCCGCCGGACTTTACGAACGCTCGCAAGGCCAGAACACAGATGATCAACGGCGCGTACTGCAAGGGGAACAGGATCTCGGCCGGTAGGAAGAGTAGCACCAGTACGGCCGCGAGTGGCGATGCTACGGTCATCAATAGCGCGTACAGCAGGAGGAGCCCCGCCGTGAGCGTCAGCCAGCCGGGCCAGTGGCCGCTTCCCCAGATGAGGATATCCCAGCGGTCTCCGCCGTTGAGAGCGCCGAAGAGAATCTGCGGGACGATGTCCATCAAGCCGTGTGGCAGACACATTTCCAAATAGGGAATGCGCCCGTGCTGTAGAATCTGCGACACCGGGGTCGTTAGCTCACCGTGATGATAGACATCCACGGCGTCGATGGTCATGGTCTGCCGATGCAGCGTGAGCAGCGCATTGGTGACCAGCACGACCGGAAGGTAGCAACGGTGCAGGCGGCGCAGCGCGGTGCGCGCCGGCCAAGATGCTGCGGGTGGACGAAACCAGAGTCCCACCGCACCGGCCACGAGCCCCAACGCCATCACCCTGGCCAGGGTCAGGGGCGTCCAGACGGTGTGCGCGCGCAGCGTGTACTGCAACTCGTTCGCGAGCGGGGCCACCGCGGGCAGCCAAAGCAGGGGCAGACTGGCATGCAGCAGACGCAAGTCTCTCCTGCCGGCTTTCATTGCCGCGCTATCACGATGAGCAGTCAGCAGTCCGGCGGTAGCTTGCAACAGCAGCCAGATGACTACGAAGCGACCGAGAGCGGCCGCCCCGATCGTCAGTGGCCACTCCATGAGGATGCCAAGCCCCACCGATAACTGGTACGCCAGGAGCAGGATGGCTCCCTGCGTCATCGGGGAACCGAGGTGCAGCGGCCACAGGGTGTCAAAACGGCCGGCAAGCAGACGAAGGATTGGCGCCGCCGCCAACAATGCCGTAGCGAGCAGCAGGAATTCGGCGGCGTCCAAGTAGGCGGGCGCCGCCGTCAGCACATGCAGTGTGAGATCGCTGATGCCGATCAGGGCCAGGAGACATGCCGTGCGCTGCTCACTTCGGCTGAGCAATACGTGCGCCCGCGCCGCCGCGCGGGCCTGCAGATGGTACAAAGCGATGATCACCAGGCCCGCCGCGCTCAGGGCGACGGCGCAAATGATGACATATGCCCGGATCCGCAAGGCGGGATCCAATCCAAACATGACGGCGTGGCCGATGACTCGCCCTGTGAAATGCTGGAGCCTGGTGTCAACCGAGTTGAAGTAAACACCCGCCGCCGCCAGGCCGGCCCACACCCCAAGGAGAGCGATCCACGCGCTGGCGTCTTGCGGGGGCAGACGAGGTCTGTTCACAGCGACCTAGAGGTTGGCAACATGATGGGCGCGGCGCTAGTCGGCTGCGGATCGTAGCACGACCTGCTCGGTTACGACAGCCGCGCGTGCCCCTCGGCCCCTCGGAGGGCACCACAAAGAACGCTTGACTGGCGCGTTCAGCTCGGGTTATGCAACTTATGTCCACACAGTGTGTTCCGAGAGAGGCAACGCCATGTCGAAACCAGGCGCCAGTGCGGGCGACCCGTCCGGGCAGCTCATTTCTCCTGCGGCGCATCTGGGTCGTTCCGCGTCAGTATCCAATTCTGTGAGGATACGGGGTCGGGTCTCGCGTGAGCCCCTGACCAAGAAACCGCTGCAGGCGCGACGGTCGCTGTCGATCGCCCTGATCCGAGCGGCGCCGGCGGCACCGGTGACGGCGTTCAACGGGCTGATCGAGATTCCGCCCATCGGCCTGGCGTACCTGGCTGCATCGCTCAAGAAGGCCGGGCACCGCGTGCGGATCATCGACGCGTTCGGTGAGCAACCCAGCCAGCTGATCCGACATGCGGACGGCTACTATACGCAGGGTCTCACACCGGAGCAGATCGTCGAGCATATTCCCCCGGACGTCGATCTCGTCGGGGTGACGTGTATGTTTTCAACGGGGTGGTTCTACTGCCACCGCACCATTTCGCATATCGCGGCCACCTTCCGTGACGCGCCGATCATCGTCGGCGGCGAGCATCCCACCGCAGACTATGAGCGCCTGCTCCAGCGGGTCCCCGAGGTGTTGTGCTGTGTGCTCGGTGAAGGGGAAGAGACCGTCGTGGATATCGCGGCACATCTTAGTCATGGTCTCCCGCTCGACGACGTCCCCGGAATCGCCGTGCGCAACGCGGGCGGCGACGTGTATACGACGCCCGACCGGCAGCGCATTCTCGAGGTGGACGAGATTCCCTGGCCGGATTGGGACACGGTGCCGCTGCCGAACTATCTGGACAACAACTTCGGCCTCGACGGCTACTACAGCCGCACAATGCCGATTGTCGCGTCCCGCGGCTGCCCCTACCAGTGCACCTTCTGCTCGAGCCCGCAGATGTTCGGGACGAAATGGACGGCGCGCAGCCCACGTGATGTCTTGGCGGAGATGCAGCACGACTACGACGCGTTCGGTGCGCGCCACTTCGAATTTCACGATCTCACCATGATCGTGCGCAAGGACTGGATAGTCGAATTCTGCAACCTCCTGATCGAAAGGAAGCTCGATGTTCAGTGGAGCATGCCTTCCGGCACGCGTTCCGAGGTGCTCGACGCCGAGGTGCTGGCGTTGATGAAGCGCAGCGGCTGTCGCTCCTTTGCCTACGCGGCCGAGAGTGGCTCGCCAGCTGAGCTGAAGCGCATCAAGAAGCGCATCAACCTCCAGCGGATGCTGGATTCCATGCGGCAGGCCGTCAAGCTCGAGCTCGTGACGCGATGCCACCTCATCTGTGGGATGCCCGACCAGACGAAGTGGGACGTGCTCGCCACGCTAGGGTTCGTGACCCGACTTGCCTGGGTTGGCGTGCACGACGTCGGATGCTACGCGTTCTCGCCCTATCCGGGGAGCGAGATCTACCAGCGCTTGGTTGCCGAGGGCCGCATCGACACGGAAGCTGACGACTACGAGCAGATGCTCGCCCAGCAGGTGACCTCCAACTACAAGCTCCGGCGCTCGTGGACCCCGCACCTGCCGGCGTGGAGTGTCGGCTGGATCTGCGTCGGCACGATGTCCTACTTTTACGCCCTGCAGTTCCTGTTCCGGCCGCAGCGACTGGTAGCGGTGTTTCAGAGCCTCGTCCGCAATCGGCCGCACACGTACCTGCAACGCGTCCTCGTCAGGAAGCTGGGGGTCGGCGATGCCATCCCCGTTCCCGGATGGCGTTTGCGGAGTTCCGTCGGGGGGAGTGCGGGATCGCGCGCGTCGGCAAAAGCGCAGGCGTCATAGGCGCTGGCGCCCAATGCGCTCGGCGCTCATCGCGGAAACAAAACGCTGACGCGGAGTCTCACGGCAGCGAGCTGGTGAGCGGAGCCGCTGCTCATCGCGTGTTGAATCCGTGTGCTGCACGAAGTGTTCGTCAGATCCGTTCCGGGCGGGGTTATGGGCCACGGACGCCGCGAACATACAGTCGAGTCCCCTCATCGAGCGCGGTGAATCCGAAGAGACCGCCGATGCCAACGTGCCATGCCAGGCGGCCCGGACGGCCTTGATAGCGAGAATCCGACCAATAGAAGAAGGACTGTGTACAGCTGCAGCTCAGAATCGTGCAGCCCGTCACGCAGCTCGTGTTGAACGTGGCATCGATAGCGGGACTCAGTACAGTGTACTTACCCAACCCGCGGAGCTCGTTGATGTTGGGCAGCCGCCAGTCGCCGTGACCTGCAAAGCTGCCCGTGTTGAGTGCAGTAATCTTGGTGAACCCCTCGGTCCATGTGTAGACGGTGTTGTAGTCGTGGATGCTCCCGTCGCGCGATAGCTTTTCCCACATCAGACCGCCGCTTATGGCGGTGATCGTCCCGTCACCATTGTCAACGTATTGACGTGTGATACCAGGATGGAACGTACCCTCCTGCTGGCTGGCGTCGCCTCTTGCGCCGCTCTGAGAACTTGGCGTGATCGCCGCATCTGGCGTCGTAGCCAGCGCGCTGCCACCCAGTGCCACGATGCCTGCAGCTAGCGCAGCAAACACATGCAGGGGCTCTCTCCTCATGCTTTCAACGAGGCCCATATCAGGGGCGGGGTTATAACCGAACATCTGCTGAGTTCTCAACCGTTCGCGTCACGGTTCACTGCCCCGTTGCCTCTCGCCTTGTTGTTGACGCAAGGTGCGCCGAACGGCCTCCAGCGTTTGATCCGCGCACTCGGCACGTGCGAATGTCCGGGGAAGCCACCGTGCGGGAGCCACCTGAACGTTGCGCCGAGAAATTGTGCCGTGCCTCTCAGTATGGTATCTGAAGGTGGACCTGACCGGATTTGCAATCCGCGGGGACCATCTCTCCTAGGATCTCATCTGTTGCGCTCGCAAATCCATCGACTGGGCATTGCTCTGCTGATCGGCATAGCTGTAGGCTTCTCCAGTGGGCTTTCTCCATTTTGGCCTGCAGATTTCATCCAGGTGCTCTTCCCAGCCGAAGCCGTTCTCCGTGGGATGGACCCATTTATTCCCCTTTACAGCACATATGCTCCCTATCCATTAACTGCTGCGCTGTTGGGGCTACCGTTTACAGCACTCTCACCATTGTTTGGGGCTAGTCTCTTTGCAGGCATCGCTACGGCCTGGTTAGCTTACCTGCTCGCGGGGGAAGCCCTTTGGCCGCTGCTGATCTTCTGCTCATGTCCCTTCTTCGATGCGTTGTTATCGGCTCAATTTACCCCGTTTATTGTCGCGCTCGCGCTTGCGGGCTGTGCACCACTGGCCGTACTGATCAAGCCTCAAAATGCACTGCCGTTGCTGCTGACGTATCGATCGCGGCGCTGGACGTTCGCCGTCGCTGGGGTGATTCTTTGCGGCTCGTTGGTAGTGATGCCCTCCTGGCCCTGGCAATGGATAGTGAGGCTCAAGAGCTACGAAGGGGGCGTGTGGGTACTCTCGTGGCCTGGTGTCCTCGTACTCTTGGCGGCTCTCTGTTGGGAACAGCCGGCAGCTCGTCTACTGGTTTTCATGGCATGCGTCCCGCAACGACGGATGTACGATGCCCTCGCGCTATGGCTCGTGCCGCAAACTCGCAGCGGCATGCTGACCCTCACCTTACTGAACTGGGGAGCGAGCATTGCGGTTGGTCTCCTCGGCAACTCGGAGATGGCACCGTTTCCAGCCAGCAACAATGGTCGGATTATGACTTGCCTGCTCCCTGCGCTTGGGGTGCTCTTGTGGGAACATCGCAGAGCAACGCTCGCGCGCGTCCACTGGTTGGCGAACCTGCGGACTGAACGGCGCGCCGTCTGACCGCGGGTTAGATGGCATGGTCGTTCAGGAAACGGGGGAGCGCAATCGGGCCGTGTTCAAGCCGGCCGAGTAAGCGGCGCCGGCCAAACCTTGTCGTTCTCAATGCGACCGGCGCCGGGCCTGTTCATGCGCGTTCCCACACCGCAAGCGCACACCACGACGGCGTGCCGTACCAGACCGGGGCGCGCTGCCAGGCTTCCGCGGCGGCCTCGCCGGTGACGAACGCGGTCTTCTCTCCCTGCGTGTACCCCACGGCCCCAACCACCTGATACGACTGATCGAGCATCTCGCGCACCCCGTCGATGATGTCTCGTGGAGTGTCGGCAGCCCCCAGAAACGAAGTGGGAAGGAAGATGGTGACGACGAAGCGTGGCCGGTTGCGTGCCACCTCGCGCAGGGCGGCGGCTTGCCGGTCGCGTACGTTGGGGTAGGGGCCAGCGAGTGGATAGATGTAGAAATAGCGCGTCGCGCTCTTGCGCTCGGCGTAATAGAGAATCTGTGCCTCGGAGCCCAGTATCAGGACCGTATCGTTCGGCTCCGAATGCTCGCGAATATAGCGTGCGACCGCCGGTGAATCGGCGAATGGTGTGTACCCGTATAGACGGAACATTTTGGCGTCCGCATCACCCGGAAGATAGTACCAGGCATTGGTGAGCACGCCGGCGCCGATTGCCGCGCCAATCAGCACCGCTTGCGCCAATTGGCGTCGCGGCGCGCGCAGCTGGCGAAACATCGTGTCTCTGGCCGCCATGCCGCCGAGCGTGGCGAGTGCGGGTACCACCTGCATGAAGTAATGCGGGTGAAAGTAGCCGCCGCTGACGGTCCCCGCGAGCGATGCCGCCAGCCAGAGGAGCACCAGGATCGTCCGCCGGCGCACCGGCGGCCGAGCCGAAATGCAGCGCGCGATGGGAACCAGCGCAAGGACCAGGAACGGCCAGAAGGAACGGCAGACGATCATCCAGTTCGGCCAGAAGTGGCGTGGATAGTCCGCCAGCGCGGCGCGTGAGGCGTAGTGCAGGTTGTAGCCGATGGTGGCGTCGTAGAAAGTGTCGAGCGCTCCCCGCGCAGCAAAATAGACCACGACCGGCGCGAGCAACGCGACGCTTCCGAGACCCAGCATCGCGGCGCCGAGCGCGCGGCGTCGCATGCTCCAGATGACGAACGCCGCGTAGAAGACCGCGTCGGTGATCGCCATCTGCTTGAAGAGTAATGCCGCCGCCGCCAGCGCTCCCGTTGCGAAGGCCCAGAGGGGCGACTCATACTCTACGGCGCGGCACGCCGCCAGCATTGCCGCCGTGAGCGGCAGGATCATGAACAACTCGGTGTTGGCGGCGTTTCCCCAGGGGCCCGGGGAGGTGGTCATGAAAGCGGCGAAGGCGGCGGCCGCCAGACCGCCGGCGGACGACGACAGCTGCCGGCCGAGAAGAAAGAGGAGCCCGAGCGTGCCCAGTGTATACAGCTGCGCGCCCCAATGGAGCGCCGCGGGGCTGGTGCCGACCAAGCGCTCGATCAAGGCATAGGCGACGAAGATTGCCGGGAACTTTTGATCGAAGCTGTCGCGGTAGGGCAGGTCGCCCTGCATCCAGCGCTGCGCGGTGTAAGCGTACTCGCCCTCGTCACGTTCGAGCGGCAGACTCACCACCGGGAGCCGCAAGAGCAGCGCCACGATGCAGATGGCGGCAAGGCCCGCCCACTCCGCGCGCGCCACCGGCAAGCGCAGCTGCCGGCTCACGTGACGCGTGCCTCGGCCGAGGCCCGATGGATCGCTGGCACCCTGGCGTCATGCCGCGTCTCCGCTGTGTGGTCAAGCTGCCCGGTGTGGAGCGGGCGGAGAGTCATCCACAGATTGACGCAGATGAACGCAGATCTCATGGGGTGCAGGCATCCGCGAGAATCTGCGTCCATCGCGGTACCACACATCAAAGGTATTCCCCAGATTTCTCACCACGGAGGCACAGAGACACGGAGAGGGCCAAGAGAATGACTGAGAAAAGCAGCATTGTCTGCCGCTGTCTTTTCCTTCATTCTGTCTTGTCGGGACCTGGGCAGGCTTAAAGCAGGCCTAGTCAACTTCTTGAATGTCTGGATCGCGGAGGTCGCGTCCGATTTCGACACTCGTGTGGCCGTTGGCGTTGCGGATCGTAATGTCCCATTTCTGCATGGTGCCCGCACCGACGAGCATCTCTTGCGCCAGGTTTGGGGAGACCAGCACTTCGTCCTGGATTTGTTTTTCACCGATGGTCATCACGAGAATGGTGCCCCCGGTGATAGTGAGCGTGCCTCCCTGCGCCGCGGTCCGCATCTGCCGAGCCGCGGGGCCGCGTAGCACGGCGGCGTCCCGTGGTAACCGATCTTCGCGAATGATCGTCGGATGTGCCCCGGTGTCGAACACGGCGCGCACCCGCGCGGATTTCTCCTCCAGAGTCGTGATCTCAAGATCCACTACCGGCTTGCTCACATGTGCATCGTAGTCCGGTCCACCGAGTGAGTAAACCTGTATCGGCAACGTTACAATGTTGTCTGGGGTTTGGAAGTTGGGGAAGTGGTGGCCTCCGGTCCCTCTCCCTCCGGGAGAGGCTAGGTGAGGGGATCAGATGATCTCTTCTCACCTTTGCTTTTGTCTTGTGCGTTCGATCTCCTGGTCGATTTTCTCCAAAACCCCCGATGTGCATTGCAACACGTCGTCGTTCCAAAACCGCAGGACAGTATAGCCACAGCGCCGCAGATAGGAGGTTCGCTGCGCATCCTGGACGGCACGCTCCATGTGCTGTCCGCCGTCGACTTCGATCACTAGCTTGGGATCGAGCGCGCAGAGTCCACCACGTACGACCCGATCGGCTGCTGGCGGCGAAACTTGACCCCGCGGAGCTGTCGAGCACGTAGGTGCCACCAGAGACGATGCTCTGCATCGGTCTGTTGCCGACGCAGGGTGCGCGCCGTCCGTGTGGAAGGCTGCGAAGTCTTTGCGGGGTCGTTTGCCACCGTCGTCGAGTCTGCTCCAGGTTAAACCAATAAGGAAGGGAGTCGCTTGATCCCCTCACCCGACCTCTCCCGGGGGGGGAGGAGCGCCGGGCCAAGACTCCATGCCGATTGCCAAACGTCCAAACCCCGGGCAACGACGTTGTGAAACGGCTGCCAGCGGTGCTAGAGGCCGAGCGTGCCGCAAATCAGTCCGGGTAGTGCCGTTTCTATCGAGCCGCCTGGCAAGTGGCTGGTGACGCTCCTGCTGTTCGCGCTGTTGGTGGGGCTGTTCGTGCTGCAGTTGTGGGTCCATATCACGCGGACCAGCGCGACCTCCGATGAGCCGGTTCACATCTTGGGTGGCTACCTCTACTGGGAGTGCGGAGACTTTGTCGTCAACCCGCAGCACCCGCCGCTGCTGAAGCTGCTGGCCGCCGCGCCGCTGCGCTCGCGCCAGCTGAGCACTCCGGAGTGGAAGTGCGGCGCACGCAACCCGTCGTGGCAGGAGGTCGAGTACGGCGCGGCACGCTTCGTCGCCGACAATGGCACGGACTCGATTCTCATCCCCGCACGGCTGGCGGCCGCGTCCATGAGCCTGCTGCTGGCATTCCTCGTGTGCCGGCTGGCGTGGCGGATGTTCGGCCGCACCGAGGCCCTGGTGGCACTGGCGATCCTCGTCTTCGAGCCGACGGTGATCGCGCATGGCTCACTGGTGACCACTGACATGGCGCTGACGGCCACGACCATGTTGGCGGTGTACGCCCTCTACCGCTACGGCGAGCGACCGGGCGTCTGGCGCTTACTGGCCGCGGGCGTCGCGGTCGGTCTGATGCTGGCGTCGAAGCACTCGGCCGTGCTGCTACTGCCGATCCTGCTGGTTTTGATGCTGGCGGATGCGGTCCTCCGTCGCCGTGGACCCTCTTTGCAGAGCTCCGTTCCTGACGGAGAGACGGTTGATTGCCTTCCTGGGATCCCCTTCGATACGCCGCCAAAGGAGGGCGGCTACTCAGGGAGAACGGTTCTGTTCTCGATTTGGAAAGCTGTATTCCGTTCGTCCCGAGTAGGTCCCGTCTTCTCAGGGGGCGTATCGAGGGACCGTCGGTTTTTATCGAAAGTCCCTCAAGCAGGGGCCGGGGGAAGTGACGTGAGGCGTCAGCACGGCTCCGAAGGGCAGCACTCGAATCATGCCGTGCTGCGAGCCGCTCTCGCCTACCTGCTGGTCCTGTTGGTAGCGTTCGGCATCGTGTGGAGCGCGCAGGGGTTCCGGTATTACGCGTCGCCGGGCGCGACCCATGAAGTGCTTCCGTTTTCCGAGCTCTTCACCCCCGTTGGGAACGACGCTGCGCGCTCGGCTTCGGCAAAGCTCGTCGAGCTTGCGTACCATGCCCGCATCTTTCCCGAGTCGTACCTCTTCGGGCTCGCGTATCGCATCCCCACGAGCGTGGTGCCGATGTATCTCTTCGGGGAAGTCTACCCCACCGGCCGGTGGTTTTATTTTCCCGTGGCGTTTGCGATCAAGAGCAGCCTGGCGTTACTGATCCTTTTGCCGCTCGCTCTGCTCACGCCCGGCCTGTATCGAACGCGCCCGCGTGCGCTGCTGTTTCTGCTGCTCCCGTCGGTGGCATACTTCGGCATGAGCATGGCGTCCGGCTTCAATATCGGCGTGCGTCACCTCCTTCCCAGCTACGCGTTGTTCATCGTCGCGGCAGCGGCCGGCGCGTGTTGGTGGGGCCGGCGGCAGCGGGCGCTGTTGTACGCGCTCGTCGGGCTCCTGGTCTTCCACGCGATGGCCGCGGCGCGTACCGCCCCGAGCTACATCGCCTTTGCCAACGACTTGTGGGGTGGCACGCGCAATACCTATCGGTACCTCAATGACTCCAATGTTGAATGGGGTCAGAACCTCAAGCTGGTCGAAGCCTACCTGCAGCAGAACGAGATTCACGACTGCTGGTTCGCGGCCTACGGCATGGCCGAGCTGGTGCGCCCGTACCACACGTGCCGCAAGCTGCCAGCCTTCGGCTGGGCCGTTACGGAGCATCTCGTCGACCTGGTGCCGCCGGTTATCGAGGGGACCATCTTGATCAGTGCGTGGGAGCTGCCACCGTGGGGCGGTCAGCAATATGCGCCGCTGCTGCAGACGCAACCTGTCGATATCATCGGCGGCAGCATCCTGGTGTTCCGCGGGCGCTTCGAGGTGCCGCTGGCGTCGGCGCTGAGCTACGCCAGCCGCGCCGCCCAGCAGCTCGGCTGGCAACGCTATGGCGAAGCGTTGCAGGACGCGCGGCGCGCCGTTGAGCTGGGTCCGAACGATCCGCGCCCACACTCGGCGCTGGCTGTCGCCGCGGCGCGCAATGGGCTGGCGGATGAAGCGCGGCAAGCGGCTGAGGCGGCCAAGCGCCTGGCGCCCTTGGGTCCGGCGTACCTCCGCTAAAGTCCTGATGGGATAAGACTGCGGTAACACTACGACGCACGCGAACGCCACGAGCGCGAAAGAACGGATGAGAACCCAAGAGAACCCAAGAGAACCCGAGAGAGAACCCGAGACACCCACTCAATGAGAGAACCCGATCTACGGGTCTGAGCAGGATAAGGAGCAAGGGCATGCGCGGCGCGGTAGCGCCATGCCATCGGGATAATTCGCTGACCTGGTGAAAGTGGTGTAGAGGCCGCCGCGTCAGGTTATGCGGCGGTGCGGCGATACATCCTGCGCGCCCCACTGATTCCTGGGCAGCGATGGTAGCCGCGTCGCCGGCTTTCCACGGTGATCCGATGCACGTGGCCCACCATGGTGAAGAAGCGACGCGTGTAGTCGCGCACCGTGTCCGCAAAGCGGTCGGCGTGCAGATCGAGTCGGTTCAGCGTCGCCTGGACTTGCGGCGGCACGGCTTGTCGTTGCGTTTCGCGCCACGCGGCCACGGTCCACTCCAAAAGCTCGACATAGTCGCGCCGGCCCAGCGGTAGTGGCATCGCACCGGTATCCCCCTCACCGACAAATGGTACCAGGGTCGTGGGAGTTCGGGATAGCCGCTCGTGAATGGATGTGAAGGCCGAGTCCCCCAGCGTCTGGGAGAGGCTGGCACGGATCGGGTTCAGGTCGATATAGCTCATGCATGCCAGCAGTGCGCCCTCGTCCAGCAAGGCCTGAGAGCGAAAGCGGCCCTCCCAGAAGCGCCCGGTGCAGCCATCCTCGCGGTTGGCCCGGCGCGCGATCGCCTCGTTGAGACAGCGCATGAACCAACTCAGGTTCCACAGTCGGTGGCGCCAGACGGCGTGCAATATGGCTTGTGCTGGCTCGGGCAACTTCCGGCTGCGCCGCACCGTCTGCGGGAAGAGCCGGGCGTAGCGGTCGGCCACCTGGTCATCGGTCCAACTCGCGGCGCGGTCCCGGTCGATGCGCAGGATGAGATGGAAGTGATTGCTCATTACGGCGTAGGCGCAGATGTCGATAGCGAAGATTGCCGCCAGTTCGCGCATGCGGTCGACCAGCCACGGCTTGCGATGGTCGAAGTTCATGCCGGTAAGCCGATCCTGGCCGCAGAGGAAAGCGCGGCGCACACAACGGCTGAGGCAGTGGTAGAGCGGCGTGGCCTCACAGCTGACCTGTTGCGCGCGTGGAGCGGGCATGCGGCTAAACTATAGTCGACTGGAGAGTGTTCATGCAAGTACAGTGCATAAGATTTACAATGGAGGTTTACTGGTGTCTCATTGGTAGGGCATCCACTGGTCACCGGGCTCATTGGGTACTATTACGTGGGTGTCTCGCGAGCTGCTTTCTTCTGCTAGCGAACTGCTTTCTGTTAAGTGGGTGTCTAGGGAGCTGCTTTCCTAGGGAGCTGCTTTTCGCGTCTTGAGCAGTGTGGAGGCGTTCCAAGCGTTCGATGCCTCGTCAACGTGGAGCCCGGGCGGAATGTGCTCAAGGCGTGCCAGCCGCAACGCACTGGCCACGAAAATGATCAGCAGCAGTGCCCATCCAATCCAATCGCCTCGAAGCCGGCGCCGGGTCATCGTTCGTCTGAGGAGAGCCAAGTCAACATATTGCTTGAAATCGGTGCGGACTCCCAGCCGCATCTGCCCGGCGCCCCAGGAGAAAATGCTTGACCCTTCTAGCCTGCTGTGATCACAATGCCAGCGATTACAGAAGCTACGCGTATGAAGGCTCCGGGGCGCTGCCGACTCATTTCAACTTCGGCATTGTGCGTGGGGTGGCGTGCCTCTTGGGCAGCGAAGCGGATGACCGCGCGGCGCAGTAATCGGTGAGGGAGGCGCATGACCAGCATCGCATTGATTCGCAGCGGCCCCACGGCTGGGCCGGACGATATGCTGATCCCGCCGCTGGGACTGCTCTATCTCAGCTCCTACGTTCGCCGCAGCGGCTACGAGCCGCACATCTTTGATCTGAAAATCGAGCGGCTGGGTGACGCCGAGTTGGTGCGGCGGGTGCGCCAGGTACGCCCGGAGGTCATCGGCATCGGCGCCTTCACGCCGGATGCGCCCGAGATGCACCGCATTGTCGGCGTGCTCAAAGGCGCGTTCCCCTCGGTGCCGATTGTCGTCGGTGGCCCGCATCCGTCCACGGATCCCGAGGAGGTACTGGCCGACGAAGGCGTCGACTGTGCGGTCGTGGGGGAAGGGGAGGCCACATTCCTCGATCTGCTCGATGCCCTGGGCGCGCAGCGGCCGCTGGATCAAGTGCCCGGGTTGGCGCTGCGCGGCAGCGACAACAAGGTCCACCGCACCATGGCCCGCGACCCGATCCGTGATCTCGACGCGATCCCTTTCCCGGCGTGGGAGCTGGTGGACATCGAGCGCTATGGCGCCTTCCACGGCGCCACGCCCGTCGGCCGGCGGCGGTACATGTCGATCTTCACCTCGCGGGCGTGTCCCTACCAATGCACCTACTGCCACACGATTTTTGGAAAGGAGTTCCGCTGTCGGTCAGCCGAGAACATCGTGGCGGAGATCCGTGAGCTCAAGGCCCGTTACGGCATTCGCATCATCGAAGTCTGCGACGACATCTTCAATATGAAGTGGCAACGCTCGACAGAGGTTTGCCAGGCGATTGCCGCCGCCGGCCTCGACATTCGGATGTCCTTCCCCAACGGCTTGCGCGCCGACATCATGCGGGACGAGCTGCTCAAGGCCATGTGCGATGCCGGCACCTACTTCATTTCGTACGCGGTGGAGACCGGCTCGCCGCGGCTGCAGCAGTTCATCAAGAAGCGTCTCCAACTCGAGCGTACCCGCGAGGTGATTGCAAAGACGGTCGATGCCGGTATCTATGTCAACGGCTTCTTCATGTTGGGCTTCCCCACTGAGACGCGGGAAGAGGTCCAAATGACCATTGACTACGCCTGCAGCACCCGGCTGCACTCGTGCACTTTCAGCCTCCTGTGCCCGTTCCGCGGCACCGAGATTTACGAGGTGGCGGCGCGCGAGGGAATGACGTCGCTCAACGAGCAACCCGGCTATGAGCTCTATCATTCGGGGCATGTGAACTGCAGCACGCTGTCCAACCATGATCTCCTCTCTCTCAGGCGCAAGGCGTATCTGCGCTTCTATTTCGGTAATGGCCGTATTGTGCGAACGCTGGCGAGCCACCCGGATAAACGCGCCCTCGGCCATCTTGCGTGGAAACAGCTCAAGCGCCTCGAGCTCGACAAGCTGCTGCGACGACGGCCGCAGGCTGGACGTGCGACCGCCGAACCAGTGACTGCCCCCGGTGGCCTGCTTGTCGATCTCAGCCGTACCGGTACCGGCGAGGTTGCGGTTCCGGGCGTGCGTCTCGGGCCTCGAGCTGTGTAGGAAAGACGCTTCCCCGCGTTTCGTAACGCTGCACAGGGAGACGACATGGATCGCGCCTTGCCAGTCCTGTCCTTCTTGACGTACGCTCACTGCTGGTCATGCCGCAGCTTCGTGTAACCCTCATCCGCCCACCCTCGGTCACCAGCCCGCAGGCGATGGTGGGTACGCCGGCGTCGCCCTCACTGGCGCTGGCGCTCCTGACCGCGTTTCTCAAGCGGCACGGGTACGCGGTCACGGCAATTGACGCGCAGGGTGAGGCCCTCAGCCAGTACACGCCGTTCGACGGCGGCCCGCATCGGGTGCACGGATTGACTGCGGAGCAGATCGTGGCGCGCATCCCGCCAGAGACGCGTCTCATCGGCTTCTCCTGCATGTTCTCGAACGAGTGGATTTATCACCGGCGGGTCATCGAGGTGGCAGCGGAGCGCTTTCCTGGCGTGCCGATCCTCGTCGGCGGGGAGCATGCCACGGCAGCGGCGAGTTACATTTTACGCGCCTGTCCGAGCGTTCTTGCTTGCGCCATCGGCGAAGGTGAGGAGACGCTCCTCGAAGTGCTGCAGGCGCTCGAACGGGGTGAGTCGCTCGATGGGATTGCCGGCTTGGTGGTGCGGGACCCGACGACCACTGAGGTCAGACACACCGCCCCGCGCCGGCGCATCCGCGCGCTGGATGAGATGCCGTGGCCGGACTGGGACGCGGTGCCGCTGCGCAACTACCTCGATCGGGGCTTCGGTCACGGCATCGGCCACGGGCGCAATATGCCGATGCTGGCGTCGCGAGGGTGCCCGTACAAATGCACCTTCTGCTCGAACCCGCAGATGTGGGGCAACCTGTGGAATGTGCGCAGCGCTGCGGACGTCGTTGCGGAAATGAAGTACTACAAGGAGAAGTACGCGATCGACAGCTTCTCATTCTACGATCTTACCGCCATCATGCGCCGCCGCTGGATTCTCGAGTTCGCGGACCTGCTCATCAAGGCAGATCTGGGGGTGACCTGGCTGCTGCCGTCCGGCACGCGCTCGGAGGCGATGGATGCCGAGGTGGTGCGCAAGCTGAAGCGGTCGGGTTGCTCGACCCTGAACTTCGCCCCCGAGAGCGGCTCGCCGCGGATGCTCGAACGCATCAAGAAGCAGGTCAACCTGGAGAAGATGCTGGAGTCGGTGCGGGCGTGCGCACGCGAAGGCATGTATGTTCGCGCCAACATCATCTTCGGCATGCCGGGCGATACCCCGCACGACATGCTGTTGACGCTGCGCTTCATCGTGCGCCTAGCGTGGGCGGGGATGCACGACATCGGCGTGTTTCCGTTTGCGCCCTATCCCGGCAGCGCGCTGCATGACGAGTTGCGGGCCCGCCGCGCCTTCCCACCTGATGGCCCGGAATATGACCGGATGTTGTTGGCGAACGGCACCAACGACTATTGGAGTCCGCGCTCGTGGAACGAACATCTCTCCGATCAACAGCTGCGAGTGCTGCTCATCGGCGCGTCGGCACTCTTCTATCTCACCCAATACGCCCTCCGGCCATGGCGTGCGGCGGAGTCGATCGGCCGCCTCGCATTGGGCCGCCCGATCACGTTCATCGAGCGCGTCGTTGCCAACAGTCTCGGGCGCATCCGTTTCATGTTCGGCGGGAAGGTCGCGCTCTCGGCGTCCGTTGATTCCGTTGCCCAGATAGATGTGTCGGTGGGGGACGACGGATCGTCGCGTGCGCACGGACAGCGATCTGCCGCCTGAAGGGCCTGCGGCCGGCGTCTTTTCTATGGTCCGCTCCCCGTTGGGTCGCTGCTTGGTGCCAAGTCCGACAGGCTGCTAGCGGCCTTCGCCAAGCAGGCGCATTTGGAAGCATGCAGCGACCCAACGGGGAGCGGACCCTAGATAGCACGCCGGCCGCAGGCCCCGACTGGACGTGGCGCGCGACGCTAGCCGTTGGCGTGCTGCTCACAGTGGGGGTTGTGGCGCTGCATTTCGTGTACTACTGGCACGCCGGCCCACTCTGGCGCGACGAGGCGGGCACCGCGGGTTTTTCGGCGATGCCGTACGGTGAGATCGTCGCCAAACGACACTATGACGCCTTTCCCGTCGCCTTTACGCTCATAGTGCACACGTGGATCGCTGCCGGTCTGGGGGGCACGGACGCGGGACTTCGGCAACTCGGCATGCTCATGGGCCTCGCCGGGGTCGCCGCGCTGTGGTGGAGCGGCCGGCGGTTGCGGCTCGCCGCACCGCTTGTCGCGTTGCTCCTCTTCGGCATGAATCCTTCGAGAATCATCTGGGGCGACTCGGTGCGTGGCTACGGCTTGGCGATCTTCGCCGTGTTGTGGTGCATCGGCGCGCTGTGGGCCTTTGTAGAACGGCCAACATGGCGGACCTATGCCATCGCCCAGCTGGCAGCGCTGCTGACGGTGCAATCGCATTACGGCAACACGGCGCTGCTGGCCGGGATGTGCGCCGGCGCCGCCGCCGTGTGCTTGCGGCGCCGCGCGTGGCGTAGCCTCGCCCTGACCATGGCCATCGGCGGCGTCGCGGCTATCGCCGTGATGATCAACGTGGCCGGCATGACCTCCAGCCACGGCTTCGCGATGGCGGCCACCGACACCGGTGATTTTAGTCTCGGCTGGTACCTCGGCGTATTCTGGAGAGCCCTGACGTCAGGCACGCCGCTTCTCGGCTTCCTCTGGGTGGGCGCAGCGGGACTCGCGGCTGCCGGCGGTCTGGTCGCGGCGCGGAGCGGCTCGAGGTCTGCCGCCGCGTCGAAGGATCTCGTCCTGTACGTCGTCACGGCCGTTGCTGTGTCGACGGTTGTCCTTTTCGCCGTGGCTTGGGGTGTCGTCAAGCTGCCGTCCCAGGTGTGGCACTACCTGCCGCTCATGGCACTGATCGGGCTCGCCAGCGATGTGGGCATTGGTATGCTTGCCAGCCGCTTTCGGCGCGGCGGCGTCGTGCGGCTTGCCGTGGTTGCCGTCGCTGCGGTGCTCGTTGCCCGTGATGTCGCGGCCACCGTGTCGGTGCGCATGACCAACATCGACCTGTCGGCGCGCTGGATCGAAGCGGCGGGTCGAGCGGAAGACCTGATCGTGGTCTACCCGTGGTTCTGCTCCGTATCATTCGACCGGTACTATCGGGGCCCCGCCCCTTGGATCACGGTGCCCGACGTGGTGGATCGCAGGTACCACCCGCTCTTGGAGGTGGCAGAGAAGATCAAGCTGGGCGATGCTGGCTTCGCCGCGGAGCTCGAGCGAGTCGAGGGCGTCCTGCGTGCGGGTGGGCGCGTGTGGATCGTCGGCGGTCTTCTGGCGCCGCCTCCCGGACAGCCCGCACCGCACCTGCCGCCGGCTCCGAACGGACCGTGGGGCTGGCAATCGGCTCCCTACATCACCGGTTGGTTGACGCAGCTCGGCGCTCTGATGCAGGCGCACGCCCGCACTCTCCAAAAGATCGAACTGCCGCCGACGGGCTCGGTGAACGATTTGGAGAATGCGCCTCTGCTGGTGGCTGAAGGCTGGCATTGAGGCGCGCCTGCATGCCGCTTGACCGGCTATGCGTTGGCCGAATGAGGCGGTTGGAACAGGTGGTCAGTGCTCGTGAGAGCACTCCCAGCCCGCGCGGGTGAAAATTGCTGGACATCGAACTTGAGCGTGGAGTATAAGAGCTGCGTGGTGAGAGCCTTCGAAACCGACGATGCGACCCCGGGCGGTCGAAGGGGGAAGGTCTTGCTCGTCAAGCCTTTCCAGCCGTCGGTATGTCCGGGGATGAGCCCGCCACTCGGCATCCTCTACCTGGCAAGCACGCTGCGCCAGACGCTCGGGGAGAGGGTCTCGGTGGAGGCGCTCGACGCGCGACTCTATAGCTTGCGCGCCGACGAGGTTGCTCACGCGGCGCGCGATGCGGACATTATCGGGATCAGCGCGGAGAACCTCGAGGCATCGGTCGCCAAGGAAATCGCTCGGCTCGTCAAACGCATCGATCCAGCCAAGCGCGTCGTCATCGGGGGGCCCTACGCGCACCACCGGTGCGAGGAGATCCTACGCGAATGCCCGGATATCGACTGGGCCTTCGACGGCGAATCGGACCACACATTCCCCGAGGGGGTGCGGCGCTACCTCGACGGACAGAGCTTCGACGGCGTCCTCGGCATGTATCATCGCCGCGATGGTGTCCTCATGCGCCCCGCGGGGACTGACACGATCAAGGACCTCGATGCGCTCCCATTCCCCGCGTGGGACCTGGTCGACTTCGACGCCTACGATCAGGCCGACTCGATGAGCAACTGGCGCATGCACCGCCGCTATGGAAGCCTGTTCACGTCCCGGGGGTGCCCCTACAAGTGCTCCTACTGTCACGACATCTTCGGCAAGCGTTTCCGCTTTCGCTCGGCGGAGAACGTCCTCCAGGAGATCTACCTTCTCGTCGATCAATACGGCGTTCAGGAGTTTCAGATCGTCGATGATATTTTCAACCTCCACAAGCCACGGCTTACGGCGATCTTCGCCGCGTTGGAAGAGCGCTATGGTGCCGGCAAGCTGCGCTTCATCTTCCCGAACGGCTTGCGCGCCGACATTCTCACCGAGGATGTCGTCAAGACGTTGAAGCGTGGTGGGACGTATGCGCTGTCGCTGGCCATTGAGACGGTGACCCCGCGCTTGCAGACGCTGATCCAGAAAGACCTCGATATTCCGAAGACGAAGCGCTTCATCGACCTGTGCTACCGCGAAGGCATTTTGGTGCGCGGCTTTTTCATGCTCGGCTTCCCCACGGAAAGTGCGAAGGAGCTCCTGTCGACCGTATGGTTCGCGCTCCGGTCGCACCTGACCTTCGCGACGTTCTTCACGGTCATCCCACAGCCCGCCACCCCGATGTACGAGCTCGCGAAGGCGCAAGATGCCGATGCGCTCAGCCGGGTGAACCAGGACGAATACTACAAGGGCCAGTCGTGGTATGAGCTGTCCACGGGTTTTCCCATTCGCCGCCTGGTCAGTGCCGCGCTGTTTGTTTTCTACGTGTGCGCGCCGCTGCGTCTCTTCCGCATCGTCACCACCATCCCGTTTTGGAACGTGAAGTACATCTTTCAGCTCTCGCTCAACATCATCGTCCTACGGCGTGGCTTCACGAGCCCGGGACGAAAGCGCCTGCGCCAATTTCGTCCCGACCTGGAGTTGCCCGAGTCCGGTGCGCCGGATCTGCGCGCACCCTCGCCCGCTCCGGCGGGCTGGCGCGGGGCCTTCGCCTGGGCCTTTCGTCGTGTGCCGGATGCGGTTTCTCCAGCGTCTCCGGACGGCTGAAACGCGCGTGATGTATTGGCGCGGCTTCCCGCGACCCATCACTGCGTGATTGAGAAGCCACGAAGAGCACGAAGGTTACGACGAAGATCTTGGAGAGCTCCGACACCCATCGCACGGATACGGCATCGGGCTGCGGTCTGTGAGCGCAGCGACTTCATCCTGGACCGCCCGCTCTGTTTGCGCATGCGGCTCGCGAAAAAAGCTGCGGACGGCTGGCCTCTGCGGCAATACCACTTCTTCGACGCGCCCTCTGGGCAGGAGCAACGTCGACTTGTCGGCGTATATCCCCCTAGGCTAAGAGACCCAACATCCTGGAATCACTGCCAAGCCGAGGGGAAGTGAATGGCAACGCAAACACGAGTGTTGGTCACCGGTGCGGGCGGCTTCATCGGCCACCACCTGACTCGCTTCCTGGCCCACCGCGGCTATTGGGTGCGCGGCGCCGACATCAAGGAGCCGGAGTTCGAGCCGACGAGCGCCCACGAGTTCATGCTCCTCGACCTACGCCGCTGGGACGATTGCTTGCGGGCGACGCACGGGATCGACGAGGTCTACGGCTTGGCGGCCAACATGGGGGGGATCGGCTTCCTTCAGGCCAACAAGGGTGAGGTCGTGCGCGATAACAGCCTCATCGATCTGCACACGATCGAGGCGGCCCGCGCTAGCGGCGTGCAGCGCTATCTCTATACCTCCAGCGCCTGCGTCTATCCGATGTCCTTGCAAACGTCGTCGATTGTGGACCCGCTCAAGGAAGAGGATGCCTACCCGGCCGACGCAGAGGACGGCTACGGCTGGGAGAAGCTCTATATGGAGCGCATCTGCCGGCACTATCGCGAGGACTTCCGCCTGGGCACCCGCGTCGTGCGCTTTCACAACATCTTCGGCCCCCTCGGGACCTACGACGGCGGCCGCGAAAAATCCCCGGCCGCCATCTGTCGCAAGGTGGCGCTGGCACGTGACGGCGATGTGATCGAAGTCTGGGGCGATGGCGAACAAACCCGCTCGTACTGCTACATCGACGATTGCGTCGAAGGCCTCGTCCGCCTGATGCGCAGCGACTATTGTGAGCCGCTGAATATGGGCCAGGACCGGCTGATCAGCGTCAATCAGCTGGTCGATATGGTCGCCGGCATCGCCGGCAAGCGCATCGGCAAACGCTACGATCTGACCAAGCCCCAAGGGGTGCGCGGACGCAATAGCGATAATTCCCGCCTGCGCGCCGTTCTTGGCTGGGAACCGGTGGTGTCGTTGGAGAAAGGCCTGGCGGCAACCTATCGCTGGATTGCAGCGCAAGTGGGTACGGCATCAGAGCTGAGGTCAGCGATCAGTGAGCGGCACTGACTGCTGGGCCCTGACCGCTCTGAGGCGGCGGGTGCATGTGAGGGCTCGGGGCGGCGCGAAGAGCCGGAGTAGCACATTGGAGACGGGATGGAATGATCGATGGGCTGCGAATGCGGCGTATGCTCCTCGTGGCCGCGTGCGCGCCCTGGCCGCAATGAAGAAGCTGCTGGCCTTCTGCCTGTACCGTGTTCCGCTGGTTCACGCGTTCAGTGCCAAACTTCTATATATGGGGCAATTTCTGCTTCTCGGTTTCTACCAGGATCCGCAAACGGTGCGCTTGATCCGTTCCGTGTATGGGGAGACGAACTGCCTGCTCCAGCCGCTCGAAGCGCATTTGATCTACAGCCTCGCGCACATGCAGGCGCAACTTGAAGGCTGCATGGCCGAGGTTGGGACGCATCAAGGGGCAACCGCCAAATTAATCTGCCACGCGAAGCAAAACCATTTGTTCTACGGATTTGACACGTTTGAAGGCCTGCCGGAACCGGGGCCGCAGGACACCTCGCACGGGCAGCGGTTCTTTCGTGTAGGCAAGTACGCAGCGGCGTATGACGACGTGAAGGCCTATTTGGCGTCTTTTGATGGGGTTGAGCTTGTCAAGGGTGTTTTCCCAGCTTCGGCCCAATGCGTCGAGACGACCCAATTCAGTTTCGTCCATTTGGATATGGATCTCTATGAGGGGACGAAGGCCGCGCTCGCATTCTTCTGGCCGAGAATGGTAGATCGTGGAATCATCGCCGTGCATGACTCTCACGCGGGCGGCATCGCACAGGCAATCCGTGAATTTACTGATGTGGAATCCCCGCTGTCATTTCGTTCGTATGGGAGTCACGTGATCTTGATCAAGGATTCAGGGCGGGGCGCCCGGGATGCGAACGGATCTTGCGACTTTTCATTATGAGCGAAACCGCACATGCCGAGCGGCTCGAATCCGTCTCTGTGATTCTCCCGGTCGTCAACGAGACGACCGCGTTGGAGCAGACGGTGCGCATTATCCTGCGTGATGTGCCGCGGCAGCTTATCCGGGAGCTGTTGATCGTCGTGTGCCGAAGAACGACCGCGGCGTCGATGCAGACGATTGCCGATCTGCAGCGGCGGCTGGGTGATCTTGTCGTTGTGGTGCATCAGAAGCTGCCCTATTTGGGCGGGGCGCTGCGCGACGCCTTCAAGGTGGCGCGCGGCAGTCATGTCATCATCATGGCCAGCGACATGGAAACCAACCCGAGTGAGGTGCAATGCCTGATCGCGGAGGAGCAAAGGAATCCGTCCGGCATCGTCACCACCTCGCGTTGGATGAGCGGCGGCTCGTTCCAAGGCTATTCGCGGATTAAGCTGGTTTGCAATTGGGTGTTTCAGCGCTTCTTTTCCCTCCTCTATTTGACGCATTTGACGGACATGACGTTTGGTTTCCGAATCTTGCCTACCCAGCTGGTTCGGTCCATTCAGTGGGAGGAACTGCGGCATTCCTTCAATCTCGAAAGCGTCATCAAGCCACTGCGGCTCGGCGTGCCCGTGACCGAAATCCCGTCGGCATGGCGTCCGCGCATGGAGGGCGAATCGCAGAATCCGTTTTTCAGAAACTTCGAGTACTTTCGTATCGGCTTGAAGGTGCGTTTTGCCCGCAAGCAGACGCTCCTGATGCCCCCTTCGGAAGGTGCGGCGTAGGCTGCGGCTTCCGCCTGCGGTCGTTATGAGAAAAGTGATCGTTACCACCACCATCAATCCCCCGACCAAGGCCATTCTGGCCTTTCAAGCGATGCAAGAATGGGAGCTCGTGGTCGTCGGCGACAAGGGCACGCCGCGCGACTATCACTTGGAGCGCGGGATTTACGTCACCCCGGAGGAACAGGACGAATACGATCCCGCCCTCTCGGCGGCCATTGGGTGGAACTGCATTCAACGTCGAAATTTCGGCTTGCTCTGGGCCAAAGATATGCGTGCCGACGTGGTGGCGCTGGTGGACGACGACAACATCCCGCTGCCAGGCTGGGGCGAAGATTTGCTGTTGGGCGAGGAGGTGGAAGTGGACTGTTACGAAGTGGACCAGCCAGCCTTCGATCCCGTCGGCGTCACCAATTACCCGCACCTCTGGCATCGCGGCTTCCCCCTGCAACTGCTGAGCAAGCGCGACTACTCGCGCAAGATCCGGAAGCAGGTGCGGGTGGACATCCAGGCGGATTTCTGGAACGGCGATCCGGACATCGACGCCATTTGCCGCCTCGAGCACGCCCCGACATGCGTGTTCGACCCCGCACCGTTTCCGTTCACCTCCAGCTCGATCGGGCCGTTCAATTCCCAAAATACGTTCGTGCGGCCTGAGATACTTGGTGACTACTTCATGTTCCCGCATGTCGGTAGAATGGATGATATCTGGCCATCATATTATGTTCAGGCAAAAGGATTCAATGTTGTGTACCAGAGGGCGTCGGTGTATCAGGAGCGCAACGCACATGACCTCATTGCAAACCTGCAAGATGAAGTGCTCGGATATGCAAATAATCTGGACCTCGTGAGGGATGTCAGCCGAGATCCAGAATCCATCGTAGCGTACATTCCGGGCCGCACTGCCTGGGCGTTTCACCTCTACCGGAAGCATTTCAGAGACAGACAACAGATAATAGACAACAGACGACGGCTCCTCTGACCAGCAGTCATCTGATCTCACGCGGCCTTAATCTTGGGGCACCTCTGTAGTCGGTTGTCTGTCATCTGTTGTCTGTCCCTTCCGTTCCCACACCGCCAGCGTGCAACATGTGTACGGGGCTGCTTGCCACTCCTCGGTGGCTTGTTGACCGGTGAGCACCGGGCGATCGCCCTCGGGCGTCAGGGGCGTGACGGCGGCCAGGCGATAGGACTGCTTGACGAGGCGCGCCAATGCATCGGTGAGGTCGGTGGGGGCCGCGGGATCCGCCAGGAACGACCCCGGTTCAGAAACCGTGATGATGAAGCGCGGTTTGCTGTCCATGATCTCGCGCAGCGCCACCTGTTGCCGTTGGCGCACGTCCGGAAACGGCCCCGTCAGCGGATAGACGAAGATGTAGCGTGAGGCGCTCTTGCGGTTCGCGTAGTACAGAATGTGAGGCTCGGAGCCGAGGATGAAGACGGTGTCGTCGGCAGCTGAGTGTTCGGCGATGAAGCGTCCGATCGCCGGGGCCTCGGCTACTGCGTTAGTCGCGTAGATCCGGCGTGCCTTCACATCGGCATCGCCGGGCAGGTAGTACCACCCAGACGCGCGCATGCCGAGGGCGATCGGCAGGCACACCAGTGCGACGCGAGCGGCGACACGCAGCGGCGCGGCGCTGCGGCGCAGTTGCAGGGACCCGACAGCCATGCCGGCCAGCATCGCCACCGGGGGAATCGATTGTATGAAATAGTGCGAGCGAAAAAATCCGCCGCTTGCGGTTCCAAGAAACGAAGCGCCGAGCCAGGCGAGGACGAGGAGGGAAGGGTCTCGAGTGTCGGGTGTCTGGTGTCGGAGGTCAAGTGACAGGTTTTCGGGATCGGGATGATCGTTCCACGTGCGGCCTCCGAGCCCCAACACCCAACACCCGATCTGCGCCCCGGCCAGCAAGAGAATCGGCCAGAAGGCGCGAAGACAGGGTTGGAAATAAATCCAGAATGCCTGTGGATACAGGGCAAGCGGGAGCCGGGAGGCGTAACGCAGATTGTGCCCCACGGTGGCGTCGACGAAATCCGCCCAGGCGCCATGGATGGCAAAGTAAGCGCACACCGGGAGCAGCACGCACGTCCCGCCGAACAACAGCAGCAGTGCGCTAGCAACGCGGCGACGCGCCCCCCAGGCGAGGAGCAGCAGAGAGAAGAGCCCGTTGGAGAGCGCGACCTGCTTGAAGAGCAGCGCCGCTGCCGCGCATGCGCCGCTGGCGAACGCCCATGCCAGTGCATCGCGCTCGATGGAATAGCACGCGGCGAGCAGCGCCGCGGTGAGGGGCAGCAGCATGAAGGTCTCGGTGTTGGCCGCATTGCCGAGGACGCTTGGATCCGTGGTCATGAACGCGGCGAACGCGGCGGCGGCTACACCGGTGACGGGCGAGGACAGGTGTCGCCCGAGCGCGAAAATCACGGCGAGGGTGCCCAGCGTGTAGACCTGCGTCGCCCAGTGAATGGCCGCCGGCGTCGTGCCGACGAAGGACTCGATCAGCACGTACATCATATGGACCGCGGGCGGTTTCTGATCGAAGGTGTCGCGATAGGGCAGGGCACCCTGCAGCCAGCGCTGCGCGATGTACGCGTATTCGCCTTCGTCGCGCTCGAGCGGCAACCCGGCAACGGGAAATCGCAGGAGCAGAGCAAACACACAGACGGCGGCCAACCCAGCCCAGCTGCCACGGGTGTGCGTGATGTGCGTGCCTGACTTCACGCTGTCGAACCTGTTCCGCGCATGGGTTTTGCCGGAGAATGCCCTCGTGCCCTCACCCGGGGCGATGCCTCGGGCCTGGGGTTTGGACGTTGCCGCGTGTCCAGATCGGCCGCCGCCGAGGGCTGAAGCCCGCGGCTGAATGAAAGAAAGCCCGGTAAACCGGGCTGTAAGCCGGCTGACGCAGTTATTGGTGCCCGGAACACCCAGCAGCTGCGCAAGCACTCGCAGGCTTCATAACCCCGACGGGAACTGACACGAAGCCCACAGCGAACCCCTGTCCGGCGGGGGCGGGGGGGAGCCGGATTGAGCCGGCTTGGCTTTTTGAGCCGGGGGCTTGAGCCCCCGGTGACGGTGGCGTGAAGTTGACTGCCGCTAACGTCCAAACGCCAGACCCGAGCCGATAGCCCACGGCAACGCCCTGGGTGATGGGCCGACGCCCAACCCGCCCATCGCCAATTCTCGTGCAAAGACCCGCGCATCACTCAGTGCTCCGCGGCGCTCGTGTCTTTGCGTTCCCAGATTGCCAGCGAGCACCACGGCCGTCGCCCATACCACTCCGGGTCGCGGGCCCAGAGCTGCTGCGCCTCCTCCCCCGTGACCAGATGTGGGGACCCATCGGTCGCAAATGGGACGACGGCGACGAAGCGATACGACGCCTGCAGTGTGTCCCATACGGTTTCGAGCAGATCGGTCGGCGCATCCGGCGAGCCGCTGCCGAATGACGTGTCGACGAACACAGTGACGATCAGGCGCGGGCGGAGGCGCTGCAGCTCGTCGATCACCACGTGCTGACGCTCGCGCGCGTCGGCAAAAGCGGTGACCAGCGGATATGCGATAATGTAGCGCGAGGCGCTCTTGCGTTCCGCGTAGTAGAGGATCTGCGGCTCGGAGCCGAGCACGAAGATGGTGTCTGCCGGCTCCGAGTGCGCGGCAAGAAAGCGGCCGACGGCGGCGGACTCGACAAATGGATTGTTGCCGTACAGCCGCCGCGCCTTCGCATCCGGATCGCCCGGAAGGTAGTACCAGGGCTTGCCGAGAATCGCGACGAGGATGACGGCGGCAACCAGCACCGCGCGGGCAGGGCGCGCCCCCAGCCGGGTCAACCCGGGAAGGTTCATGGCGTGAACACACATTCCTGCGAGCATCGCCAGTGGCGGAATCAACTGCATGAAGTAGTGCGCTTCAAAGTACCCGCCGCTTGCGGTGCCGAGAAACGATGCCGCGAACCAAGCGAGCACCAGGAGCGTCGGGCGCCGGGAGCGAGGTGTGGGGTGTGGGGTGTGGGGTGTGGGGTGTCGAGCTCTTCCTCCGTTGACCGACACCCGACCCCCGACGCCCCACACCCCACTCCCGACTTGCGCCACGGCCAGGAGCATCAGCGGCCAAAAAGTGTACAGGAAGGGTTTGCCACCTCGCCAGAGGATGGACGGATAAGCGGCTAGCGATCGCTGCGCCGCATAACGCAGATTGTGGCCGATAGTGGCATCGTAGAAATCGTACAGTGCGCCGTGCAAAGCGAAATACCCGACCACCGGCAACAGCATGCAGCTTACGCCCAGCAGGAACAGCAGCGCGCTGTTGACGCGCCGGCGCGTCGCGACGGCCATCAGCAGGCCGTAGAAGGCGACGTTCGGCAGCGCCACCTGCTTGCAGAGCAGAGCCGCCGCGCTGAGCACGCCGGCGCCGAAGGCCCACCCCAACGCGTCGCGCTCGACGGCGAGGCAGGCTGCCAGCATCGCTCCGGTCAGCGGCAGCAGCATGAACACCTCGGTGTTCGCCGCGTTCCCCAGGACCGACGCGTCCGCGATCATCACGGCGGCGAACGCGCTGGCCGCCAACCCGCCGGCGGTTGACGAGAGCCGGCGCCCGAGGACGAACAGCAGCGCCAGCGTCCCGAGGGTGTAGATGTGCGTGCCCCAGTGGATCGCGCTCGGTGTCGTCCCGAAGACGCGCTCGATGACGGCATAGGCGACAAAAGCGCCCGGCAGCTTTTGATTGAAGGCGTCGCGATACGGCAAATCGCCTTGCATCCAGCGCTGCGCAATGTACGCGTACTCTCCCTCGTCACGCTCCAACGGGATGGCGGCGATCGGGATGCGCAACAGGATGGCGAACAGGCACACGCCGGCGAACCATGCCCAATCGGTGCGCCGGGTCCGCGTTGCGGGCCGTGTCACGGTGCCTGCGCTCCGGGCCCGTCACGCACCGGCTGACCGGTGCGATAACGCGCCAGGCGCTCCGGCAGCGCGTCGCGGAGCTCGGTCTGATTGCTGGTTGCCACCTCAATGGCCTGCGCAGCAACATTCGCGGCTTCGCTGTAGCGTCCAACCTCCGCGTAGGCCGCGGCCAGGCTGTTCAAGACATTGGCGTCGCCGTGCTGCGTGCGCTGGGCCGCGTCCTCGGCGAGTTGCACCGCGCGCCGGCCGCTGCGCAGGCGCGCGTCGTTCGCCGTCGCCAACAACCACGCCAGCTTGGCCTCCGCCGCATTCGAATCCGGATGCTCGCGGAGCACCTGTTCCAGCTCGATTTGCGCCTCGCCGGCCTGTCCGGCTTGCGCGTAGGCGATGGCGAGACGGTAGCGCATTTCGGCCTGCGGATTGAAGAATACCGCGGCGCGCAGGTGCGGCACGGCCTCTTGCAGGCGGCCGGCCGCTTGCAACACGCCGCCGAGATTCCAGTGCGGCTCGGCGCGCAGCGGCGACAGCCGGATGGCCTCGACGTATTGCGCAATGGCATCCTCGAGCCGCCCGGCTTTTGCGAAGGTGGCGGCGAGGTTGTTGTGCGCGGCGCCGAAATTGGGATCGAGTCGTATCGCGTCGCGATAGTGCGCGATGGCGCCTTCGGTGTCTCCCTTGGCGGCCAGGGCAACCCCGGCCGCGCTTTCTGCTTCGGCGGCTGCCCGGTCGGCGTCCGCGACGGACGGCACCCGTTCCCACACCGCCAGCGTGCACCACGACGGCCCGCCGTACCAGACGGGCGCCACCAGCCACGCCGCGTCAGCCTGCTCGCCGCTCACCACCGGGTCGGCGGCACCGGTCGGGTCCGCTCCGACGACCGCCGCCAAACGGTACGAGCGATTGATCAGGTCCAAGGTGCCGCCGAAGATGTCCGAAGGGGTTCCAGGGCCCGCCGAAAACGAGCTGGGGAGAAACACGGTTACGATGAATCGCGGCGCGGCGCGCTGCACGGCATCCATTACATCGAGTTGCCGCTGCCGAACATCGGGGAACGGACCCATGAGGGGATAGACGACGATGTAGCGCGTCGCGCTCGGGCGTGTCGCGTAGTACAGAATTTGAGGTTCCGAGCCGAGCACGAACACCGGGTCCTCAGGAGTGGATTGTTCAGCGAGGAAGGTGCCGACGGCGGGTGACTGGGCGAAAAGCCGCTCCAGGTACAAACGCTCCGACTTCGCGTCGGCATCGCCGGGAAGATAGTACCAGCTGTTGGAGACGATCCCGATTCCAATCGGGACGATCACCAGACAGGCAGCCACCGCGCGGCGGATCAATTGAGCGGAAAGCCGATCGGCGAGCCGGCTCACGCCCATCCCGGCGAGCACCGCGAGCGGTGGGATGAGGGCGATGTAGTAGTGCCTGCGGAAGTACCCACCAGCGACCACGCCGGCGAAGGACGCGCCCAGCCACAGCAGCATCCACACGGTGTTGCGCCGCATGCTTGGATCTGTTGGCGCGTCTGTTGGGACGACCGAGCCGACGCTCGCCGCGATGAACGGGACGCCAGCGAGCAGCAAGAGCGGCCAAAATGAGCGCAAGACGTCCGGCAGCGTCCCCCACAGCAGTGCGGGATAGCTCGTTAGCGGCATGCGGCCGGCGTATGCCCAACTGTGGCCTATGGTGGCATCGACGAAGGCGTCCCACGCGCCCTGCGACGCGAAGTAGGCGCCGAAGAGCGCCGGGACCGTCAGCAGTCCGAGCAACATGGCGAGAATGGCAAGGGTTCGGCGCCGCATGTACCAGGCGACGAAGAGAATGGAGAAGATGACGTTACTCAGTGCCGTCTGCTTGAATGCGAGCGCCAGCCCCCCCAGCACACCTGTCGCGAACGCCCAGGCGAGCGCGTCGCGCCCCGCAGCATAGCACGCGGCGAGCAAGACGGCGGTCAGCGGCAGAATCATAAGCATCTCGCTGTTGGCCGCATTACCCAGGACACTCGGATCGGTGGTCATGAATGCGGCGAAGGCCGCCGCGGCTAGACCTCCGGTTGACGAGCTCAGGCGCCGGGCGAGGACGAAAATCAGGGCGAGCGTGCCTAGCGTGTACAGTTGCATCCCCCAATGAATGGCCGAGGGGCTGGTGCCGACGATGCGCTCGATGAGTGCGTACACGACATATGGCCCAGGCGGCTTGATGTCGTAGTCGTTGCGGTAGGGCACCTCTCCCAACATCCATCGCTGCGCGATGTATGCGTACACGCCTTCATCGCGCTCCAGCGGAATGCCGGCGACAGGGAATCGCAGCATCAGCGCGAACAGGCCGATGGCCCCGAGCCACGCCCAATGGGCGGGCCGTGTGTGCTGCCGGAGCACCGTCATGGGTGTTGTGCTCCCTGCGCCTCGCGCACCGGTTGGCCGGCACGATACAGCGACAAGCGCGCCGTGAGCGCGTCGCGCAAGGCGCTCTGACCACTGTGGCTCGCGGCCTCGATGCCCTGTGCGGCAATGTCGGCCGCCCGCGCATAACGGCCGACTTCGGCGTAGGCTGCGGCCAGACTGTTCAGCGCACTGGCGTCGTGCTGCTGGGTGCGCTGCACGGTGTCTTCGGCCAGTTGGACGGCACGCGCGCCATCACGCAACTGCGCATTGTCCGCCGTGGCCAACAGCCAGGCGAGCCTGGTTGCTGCCGCATTGGAATCGGGGTGCTCGTGCAACACCTGGTTGAGCTCCGCCTCCGCCTCGCGCACGTGTCCAGCTTGAACATATGCGAGCGCCAAGCGATAGCGCATCTCGACCAGCTGCGGGTTGAGCTGCAAGGCGGCGCGAAACTGTTCGACGGCCTCAGAGAGGTGGCCGCTTTGCTGCAGGACCAACGCGAGGTTCCAATGCGGCTCGGGGTGCTGCGGCGACAGCCGGATTGCGTCCGTATAGTGCACGATGGCCTCGTCGGTTTGACCGGATTTCGCGAGCGTCGCGGCGAGGTTGTTATGGGCGGCACTGAAGTCGGGGTCAAGCCGGATCGCCTCGCGATACTGTGCTACCGCGCCGTCGGTGTCGCCCTGCGCCGCGAGCACGGCGCCGAGGCTGTTGTGCGCATCGGCATAGTCCGGGTTGGCGCGCAGTGCCGCGAGATACTGTTGCTTTGCCGCCTCGCGATCACCGCGTGCCTCGAGAATGACGCCCATGTTGAGCTCAGCCTTGAAATAGGTGGGTTCGATGCGCGCCGTCTCGGCGAACTGAGTGAACGCCTCATCACGCCGGCCCTCCTCGAGGAGCACGGTGCCGAGCATGAAGTGGGCGACGTAATTGTTGCGCGTGACTGTCAATGCGTGCTCGAAGAGATGCTGCGTATCTTGCCATGGTTGGAGCTGGCGTGCGGTGAGCACCGTACAGGCGCCAAGCGCCAACGCTGCTGCGCCGGCGCACGCCGCTTGGTGGTGGTGCCAAGCGCGCAGCAGATCGGGGATACCCCACGCCACCATGATGAAAATGCCAATCAAAGGCAGATACGTGAAGCGATCCGCCAGCGCGTGCCCGCCGAAGCGCACCAGGCCGCTGACGGGGATGAGGGTGATCAGATACCAGAACCAACCGGTGAGCAGATAGCGATGCAGACGCGCGTGCCGCAGCACGAACACCGTGATCACGAACAAGAACACCGCCGACGCGCAGATCTGCCACCACGGCAGCGCCGGGTCATAGGGATAGAACACCGCCAGATTGGTCGGCCAGATCGTCTTCCAGAGATACGTCGCGTACGCGACCACGGCGTTGGCGAGGCGATCGGTCGGCCCCGCCGCGGCCAGCGAAATCATCGCTCCACCTTGGCGTTGCGCGATGACCGTGACCGCGCTGACGACGCCCGCTAGGAGCAGCAACGGCAGCTTCTCGAGTAGCAGCGAAAGCGACGGCGCGAGATCGCGGAATCCCGGCCTTGCTCCGCCGCCGCGGCGCTCCGCAGCGGCGGTGCGGCCCAACGGCCAGACATCGAGCAGCAGGAGAACCAATGGCAGCGTGACCGCCATCGGCTTCGACAACAGCGCCGCCATGTAGGCCAGCAACAGCCAGCAGTAGCTGCGTGCCAGTGGCCGCCGCACGTACGAGACATAGGTCCAGAGCGTGACCATCCAAAAGAACGCGCTCAAGACGTCCTTGCGTTCCGCGATCCAGGCGACCGATTCCACGTGCAAGGGATGGACGGCGAACAACGCGGCGACGCAGGCACTCGGCCAGGGCCGCGTGGTGGTGCGCATCAGGAAGCCAAACAGCAGCACAGTGTTCAGGATGTGGAGAACCAGGTTGCCGAGATGCATTGGCCCCGGGGTCAGCCCGAAGAGCTGACAGTCGAGCATGTGGGACAACGTCGTGAGCGGATGCCACGTGGCTTGATGGACACCCGTCCACGCCCAGACAACTCCGTCGCGTGTCAGCCCGGCCTTCACCAGGCTGTTCTGCGTGACGTAGGCGGGATCGTCGTAGCCTAGAAACGCGTAGTGGCGCACGGGGGCGTAGACCGCCACGGGTACCAGGATCAAGGCTAGCGAGATCCAGATGGTCGTCGTGTCGCGGATCAGGGACGTGGACTGCCCGCGCTGGGGCGGCCGCGGGTTGCGTGTGCCTGGCGCCCGGGAGGCCATCACGGCTGTTGCGCTCCCGCCGATTCGCGAGCCGCTTGGGCGGCCCGGTACTGTGCCAGGCGTTCGTTCAACGCGCTGACCAATGCCGGACGCTGTGCCGTCCGCGCCGCTCCAATGGCCGTCGCCGCCGTGTCCGCGGCGTCGCGGAAGCGACCCTGCGCGGCATAGGCGGCGGCGAGACTATTGAGGACCTCCGGGTCGCCGCGCTCGCTGTGGCGGGCGGCGTCTTCCGCCAGCTGCACCGCGCGCGCTGCGTTGCGCACCTCGGCATCGTCGCTCGTTGCCAACAGCCAGGCCAGCGTGGCTTCGGCGGCTGGCCAATCCGGACGCTCGCGCAAGAGCTCGTCGAGCTCGGCGATAGCCTCGCGGACGAGCCCCGCTTGCGCGTAGGCGTTGGCCAAGCCGAAGCGGGTGTCAACCAGCTGCGGCTTGAGTTGCAGGGCAATACGAAACTGCTCGATGGCTTGGTCCGGGCGGCCGGCGCTTGCCAAGACGGCTGCGAGGTTTGAACGCGATTCGGCCCGTTCGGGTTGCAAACGGACGACTTCACGGTACTCGGCAATGGCGGCGTCGGTCTGGCCGGTGCTTTCGAGGATCACGGCAAGGTTGTTGTGCGCCGCGCCCATGTTGGGATTCAAGCGGATGGCCTCGCGGTAATGAGCCGCTGCGCCATTCGTGTCGCCGCTGTCGGCAAGCAGGCGTCCCAGCCTGATATGCGCTTCGACGGAGGTGGGGTCGTTCTCCAGCTGTCTGACGTAGTGCTGGGCTTCGGTGGCGCGGTTGATCCGATCGCCGGCGGCAAGATGGCGCGCGCCTTCGCTATGCTCTCCCAGCACCACCAGCGCCGCGCCCAGATGGTTCTCCGCGACGGCATTGTTCTGTGTTACCGCCAACGTGTGTCGAAACAAGCTGACGCTGTCCTGCCAATAGCGCAGCTGCACGGAGGCAACGAGCGCGTATCCGATGATCCCTATGGCGGCGAGTGCGGCGCAGGCGACTTGGCGGTGCTTCCAGCGCTCCAGCAGGTCGGGAACCCCCCATGCCGCGATGAGGTAGAGTCCGATCGACGGCACGTAGGTGTAGCGATCGGCGATGGCGTGACTGCCGTACTGGACGAGGCCGATGACGGGTACCAACGTGCCCACATACCACAGCCAACCGACGGCGAGATACGGACGACGGCGGATCTGCCACAGCGCACCGCTGGTGATGGCCACGAGAAGTGCCATCGATCCTACAACCTGCCACGTGGGTAGCGGCGCGACGAAAGGATAGATGGGGGCCAGTCCGGATGGCCACAGCATCTTCACCAGATAGGCGACATACGCCACCAGTGCGTTGGCGATCCGGTCACCGAACGACGAGCGCTGCAGGCTGACGACCGCGCCGACGTGTTGCTGGGTGATCATCGTGATCGTGGCGGCCACGCCGGCAAGGATGAACAGCGGCAGCTTCTCGAGGACCAAGCGTGGCAATTCGTGATCGCTGTGACGGCTCCGCCTGGCGGAACCTCCCCCTGGCCCGGGGCCCGCTCCCCACCGCTCCAAGGGCCAGAGATCGAGCAACAGGAGGGTGAACGGTAGTGTCACCACCATCGGTTTCGACAACAGCGCGGCAACGTAGGCGGCCAGCACCAGCGCATAGCGCCGCGCCCGCGGTTGACGGACGTACGCAACGTAGGTCCACAACGTGAGCATCCAGAAGCATGCGCTCAAGACATCTTTGCGCTCGGCAATCCACGCGACCGATTCGATGTGTATGGGATGGATCGCAAACAGCGCGGCGACGCAGGCGCTGCGCCACGGCCGCGCGGTCATGCGCACGAGAACGCCGAAGAGGAGCAGGGTGTTCAACGCGTGCAGCGCGACGTTGACCAGGTGCGGCGGTCCGGGCTCGGTGCCGAAGAGTTGACAATCGAGTAGATGCGACAGCGTCGTCAGGGGATGCCAGGTGGCCGAGTGCGGTTGCGTCCAGGCCCAGACGATGCTGTCGCGCGTCAGCCCGGCGGTGACGTGCGGGTTCTCCGTGACGTAATCGTTGTCGTCGTAGTTGAGGAAGTCGTGGTGGCGAACGGGCGCATAGACTGCAATCGTCAGCCCCAGCAAAGCCAGGCAGAGCCAGGCGTTGCTGGGTGCAGTCACGCGGTTACGCTGGCCCGCTTGGTCGTTCAGCACGCGCCTTCTCAGGAGGTCTGCAAAGCGACTAGTGAGACCGCAGATGCTCCAGCTGCTCACGCGCCTCGGCGTCCGCGGGGTTGAGCCGCAGCGCCGTCTGCAACTCGGCAATGGCGCGCGCGTTCTCCCCCTGCCGCGCCAGCAGTAAGCCCAGGCCATGGTGTGCCGCGGCGTGGTCGGGTTTCAGCTGCAGGGCGGTTTCGTAGTGCGCGATCGATTCTTCCGCTTTCCCTTCGGCAGCGAGGGCCGCTGCCAGGTTGGTGTGGGCTTCCGGAAAATCGGCGCGGCTGCGCAATGCTTCCTGGTACTCGGCAATAGCTTCGTCAAGGCGCTGTTGCTTGAAGAACAGAAAGCCCAGGTTGTTGTGTGCCTCGGCGTAGTCGGGGCGCAGGCGCAGGGCGATGGCAAAGTGAGCCTGGGCGTCCTGGTCGCGCCCTTCCATGAGCAGCACGGTCGCCAGGTTGTAGTGTGCGTCGACGTACGCCGGCTGCAGGCGTACCGCCTCTTCCAGATGCGCCAGGCCCTCCGCGGTCTTCCCGGCCGTTGCCAAAGCGCTCCCGAGGTTGTTGTGTGCCGGCGCATAGGTTGCTTGCAGTCGCAGTGCCGCTTCGTATTCGGTGATGGCTTCATCGAGCTTGTCGCGTGCTCGTAGAACGTTTCCGAGGTTGGTATGAGCCTCGGGATCATCGGGGTGCGCGTGCAACGCCGCGGTGAAATGCTGCGCGGCCTCCTCGTTCCTGCCCTGTGCGGCCAGCAAAAGCGCGAGATTGTTGTGGGCGCGGGCATCGGTGGGCTGGAGCCGCAAGACATCGGAATACTCCGCCATCGCCTCCTTGATCTCGCCGCGCTTGGCGAGGGCGACGCCGAGGTTGTAGTGCAGCTGTGGATCGTCGGGCTTGAGCCGTACAGCGGCGGTGTGCTGTGCGATGGCCTCGTCGAGCTTGCCGGCGTTGACCAGTGCGACGCCAAGGTTGTCATGCGCCACGACGTAGTCGGGCCTGAGGCGGACCGCTTCCATGAGATGGGAAATCGCCTCGTCTGTGCTTCCCTTGGCGGCCAGGGCCATGCCCAGGTTGTTGTGGGTCTGCGCAAACTCCGGTTCGAGTTGGAGCGCGGTGGTGTAGAGTGCGAGGGCGTCGTCGAGCTTACCTTGGGCTCGCCAGGCGTTCCCGAGGTTGTTCAGGGCTTCCGGATAGTCCGGCTTCAGGCGCAAGGCCTCTTGGTAATGCGCGATGGCGTCATCGAGGGCACCGTCATCCGCCATGATCATGCCGAGGTTGCTCTGTGCCATCCAGCTCGTGGGGTTCTTGGCGACGGTGTCGGTCCACAGTGTGCGCTCATCGCGGTAGGCGCCGCAACGTCGTGCCGTGAGCCCGCCGAGCGCGAGGAGAACCGCAACGCCGAGACCGTATGCGATCGGCACGGCGGAGCGCCGGCGCTCGAGCAGCTTGCTGCCGGCGACCGCGCACGCTGCCGCCAGTGGCATGGTCGCGAGGTAGGCGAAGCGATCGGCAACAAAGGAATAGCGCATGAAGAAGACATTGATGAGGCCCAATACCGGCGCCAGTGCGCTCGCATAGCAGAGCGCCGCGACCAGTGGGCCGGATCCGATCCGCTGCCGCAGCGCATACAGCGTGACAACGGCGGCCAGCGCTGCCGCCGGGAACAGATACTGCCACCAGACGTGGGCGTCGACCGACCAGCGCGGGTAGACAAAGGCCAAGGGGGACGGCCAGAAAAAGGTTGCGAGATAGAAGTACAGCGCGCGCCCTGCCACCAGGACGCGCTCGATCAATGACAGCCCCCATTCGGCGCCCTTGGCTCCGGTGTACCGTTCCATCCAAATGGTGAACGATGACAAGATGAATGCCAGGGCAACCGGCGGGACGAGCAACGCGATGGTACGCCGACTCACCTGACCGGACTTCCACCAGACGAGCAGCAGCACGGTCGCGGGCAAGACACAGGTGGCGGTCTTGCTCAACAGTGCGGCCAGGAACAGCAGGCACGCCGCCGCGTAGAAGCGCCAGCGCACGTGCGGGAGACTGGTGCCCTCGGCAATTGTCGCCTGCAGGAACGTCAGCACGGCGCCCAAGTAGAACAATCCCGACAGCACGTTCTTGAGCTCGGTCACCCAGGCCACCGATTCCACCTGTATCGGATGGATCGCGAACAGCGCCGCGGCCATCCAGGCCCCCGGGAGGCGCAGCCAGTGCAGGAGCCGCCACAGCAGCAGCGCGTCCGCTGCGTGAAGGATGATGTTGACAAGATGGTATCCGAGTGGGTCCAAGCCCCACAAATGATACTCGATCCAAAACGTCGTGAACGTAAGAGGGTAGTATTGCCACTCGGCGCTGGGCTCGAACCAGATTTGCCACAGGCCCGTGAGGCTGCGGAGTGTCGGATTGGCGGTCACATAGCCGACGTCATCCCAGATGAATCCGTCGCGCAGCGCCGGCAAATAGGCGAGCAGGGTCATGACAACCAGGAGCGCAGCGCTGGTTGCGATGCCGGCGTGAATCGAAACCGTGGCGACTTGCGGGTGCGCCCCGGGTGTCGGGAGGCGGCGCTGTCGGTTGCCGCGCGGTCTGCCCGCCGAATGCTCCCAAGCACGCATTTACCACTGCCGTTCTAGATGGCCCCGCGGCGCCGATGAAGTCAAGCGCCCGCGTCCACGGGCGGCAGCGCTCATCGTGAGGCGAGCTCCCGAAGGAGAATGTTGGCGACGATGCGGTGCCCCGAGGTGGTCCAGTGCATGTTCCAACGGTAGTACAGGTAGGGGTCGTCGTGTGCCGCGTCCCGCAGTCCCGGCTGAAGATCGATGACGCGGAGGTGCCGCTCATTGCACAGCTCGGTCACCAGCCGGGCCGGCAATTCCGGATCGAGCGGGTGGTCGGGTGGCCGTGGGTGGGCGCGTTCGAAGTCGGCCCAGAGATCCGGGTAGACCTGCATGGGGCTCGGAACAACGACGACAACGAGCTCGGCGCCGGTGCGCTGCACACTGTCGGCGAGCGCCGACAGCAGGCGGCCGAACAGCACCCAGCCATTGGCCGTCTGCGCGTTTGGCGGCTGCTCGAAGAAGCGGTCCTCCCATGGCTGCCCCGGGTTGCGCGAGAAGATGATCCCGCTGCGCTCCAGCGCGCCGCGGACGCTCGGCACACGTGCGAGGGCGAGCACGGCATTGCTCACCAGCGCCGACCGCGCAATCAGCCGGAGCCCCGGCGCTGACGGTGCCGTCTGGTCCGGAGACGCGGTTGCGACTTGCGCCGCTGTCCGCTGCGGGACCGGCACGCCGGTCAGTACGAGGTTGGCCGTGGCCTCGTCCCAGCGAAAGAGCGGCTTGGGGTAGTCGTAGCGCTCGGCAAACTGGTTATCGTACAGATCGGTCCAGGGGGTGACCACGAGCAGGACGAGGTCGGGCCGAAACCGCTGTCCGAGCTGTTGCCAGAGCAGCAGCTCCTGGTCCGTCCCGTAGCCCGAGACACCCAGGTTCACGACCTCGAGTCGCGGGCTGCTGTCATGCGCCAGCAGCGTCGTGAACAGCTCGTCGTCGTCGACGCCGAGACCCCACACGAATGAGTCGCCGAGTACCACGACGCGGCGCGCCCGCGTGCGTGCAAACTCGATGGTGGGGCCGCGGAAGCCATAGCGGTTCTGATGCACCTGATGGTGTGTGTCGGGCGCATCGAAAGTGTCGTCGACGTTTGGCTTGCCGACCCAGCCGAGCGTCGGATCGTAGACACAGAACTTTCCGCGTTCCGATTCACTGCGAGACTGCAGGAGGAAGACGCGCTGGGCTTGCGGGCGCCACGCACGCAAGAGCACCTCGGCGACCAGGAGCGCGGCGATCGTGCTCGCCAACGCGATCAGCCACGGCAGCAGGCGACCGCTCCGCCGTGTCACGGCCGGGTTTCCTTCGCTGCGCGTACCGGCCGGCCGGCCCGATAGGAAACAAGGCGCTCGGCCAGCGCGTCGGCGAGCGGCACCCGGTGGTTGGTGCGTGCGCGTGCCTCCGCCGCTTCGGCCGTGCGCACCGCCTCATCAAACCGGCCGGCCTCGGCGTATGCGGCCGCCAGACTATTGAGCACATCCGGATCCTGAAGGTCGGTGCGGCTGGCCGCCGCCTCCGCCAACTGCACCGCGCGCGCAGCGTTGCGCAGCCGCGGGTCATCCGCCGTCGCGAGCACCCACGCCAGGGTTGCTTCGATAGCGGTCTCGCCTGGATGGGCGCTCAGCAGCTCGTCGAGCCCGGCGATGGCCGCCTGCGCGTCGCCGGCTTGTGCATAGGCGCTCGCTAGACCGAAGCGGGCCTCGGCCAGCTGGGGCTTGAGCTGCACGGCACCGCGAAACTGCTCGATGGCCTCGGGCAGCCGTCCCGCGCTGGCGAGCGCCGCGCCGAGGTTGCAGCGCGTCGCCGCGTCTTGCGGTTCCAGGCGTACGCCCTCGGTGTACTCGACGATCGCTTCGTCGGTGTGCCCCAGGTTCTCGAGAACGATCGCCAGATTGTTGTGTGCGGACGCGAGCGTCGGATCCTGATGCAGCGCCTCGCGATACGCCGCCGCAGCGGCGGCGAGATCGCCCCGGGCCGCGTCGATGAGGCCGAGCCCGAGGTTGGCCTTTGCATAGCGCGGATCGAAACGCAGCGCCGCGCGATAGTGTTCCTGCGCTCCGTTGAGGTCGCCGCGCTTGGCCAGGAGTAACCCGGTATTGTAGTGGGCTTGGGTGCAAATTGTTGTTTCGCCGCGTGACGTGTCGCAGATGCGCGCCGCTTCCGACAGATTGTGCAGCGCTTTGTCGCGCTGACCGTCGTCCATTTCCAACGTGCCGATGAGCGACTGCGCCAGCAAATTGTCCTGCGTGACTGCCAGCGCATGCTCGAACAGACTCGTACTGTTGCGCCAGAATGACAGCTGCCGGACGGTGACGGCGGTGCAGGCGGCGAGAATCGCCACGGCGGCCGCCGAATATGCCAAGCGACCGTGCTGCCAGCGCCGCAGCAGATCGGGAATGCCCCACGCTGCCATGATGAAGATCCCCACCAGCGGCAGGTACGTAAAGCGATCCGCCCGCGCCTGCGCGCCCTGCTGGACAAATCCAATGACCGGTACGAGCATGCCGAGATACCACAACCACCCGGTGAGCAGATATCGGTGGCGCCGCGCCGCCCACACGACCGCCGCCGTGATTGCCAGCAGCACTGTCGCGGCGGCCAATGCGAGGCCTGTCGGCACCGGGCCTGCGAATGGATAGAACACGGCCAGGTCTGTGGGCCACAGCATTTTCCAGAGATAGAGGACGTAGACGAACGTGATGTGCGCCAGGCGATCGCCAAGCCCGTGATCGGGCGACGAGTCCACGGCGCCGGCGTATGCTTGCGCGGCATATGTCAACCCCGCGACGATTCCCGCCAGCAGGAACAGGGGGAGCTTTTCGATGATCAAAGAAGCCAACGAGCTATCCGTGGGCTGTCGCGTCTCTGCTTTCGCGCGCTCGACTCCCCAACGACCCAGCGGCCAGAAATCGATCAGGAGCAAGACGAACGGCAACGTCACCACCATCGGCTTCGACAGCAACGCGGCGCCGTAGGCCGCCAGCAAACGCCCGTAGCGGCGGCCGTTAGGCCGGCGGACGTACGCGACGTACGCTCCCAGCGTCAGCAGCCAGAAGAAGGTGCTCAGCACGTCCTTGCGCTCGGCAATCCACGCGACCGACTCGACGTGCAGCGGGTGCAGCGCAAACAGGGCCGCGACAACGGCGCTCGGCCACAATGCGCCGGTGAGATTTCCAAGGATCCAAAAGAGCAAGAGCGTGTTGAGCACGTGCAAGGCAGCGTTGACGAGGTGGTACGCTCCCGGGTCGAGCCCGAACAGTTGGGAGTCGAGCAGGTAGGAGAACGTGGTCAGCGGATGCCAATTGCCAAGTTGAAATGAAGTGCAAGCCCAGAGCAGGGTGCGAGGGCTCACCCCGGCTCGGATGTCGGGATTGTCACGGACATACTGCGGGTCGTCGTAGTTGACGAAGTCATAGTGACGCACCGGCAGGTAGACTGCGGCGGTGACAATGAGTAGCGCCAAGCTCAGCCAGACAGCGACGGCGCGACCTGACGCGACGGCGGTGCGGTGGGGTGGCGATGTTGACGGTTGTCCCGCGGCTGGTGAGCGCATGTGACCAGGGGCTCGATGGGTGAACCTACTGCAAGGGGGTTCCCGCGTCGGGAGCCGTCGAGTCTAGCTGTGGTGCCGAGGACACGGAAGCTGCCGGTTGCGCATCCCCTGCGCCCTGATCGGGCACGGCACCGGCGCGGTACAGGGTCAGACGTTGCCCCAACGTGCTGGCGAGAGCGGCTCGGCCCGCGAGCTGCGCCAACTCGAGCGCTCCTTGCGCGGCGGCGGCCGCGTCGTCGAAGCGGCCCACCGCCGCGTAGGCCGCTGCCAGGCTGCTGAGCGCGTCTGCATCGCGACGCTGTGTGCGCTGTGTGGCGTCCTCCGCAAGCTGGACGGCGCGCCTGGCATCACGCGCGGCGGGGGCGCGCGCGGTGGCCAGAATCCACGCCAGGGTCACCTCAACCGACGTCCAATCCGGCCGTTCGCGCATCAACTGATCGAGCTCCGTGATGGCCGCGAGCTCCTGCCCGTCTTGAGCATACGCCATTGCCAAGCCGAAGCGGCCTTCGGCGAGTTGCGGACGCAACTCGAGCGCGGCACGGAACTGGACAATGGCTTCTGGCACGCGCCCGGCGGTGGCGAGCGCCGCCGCCAGGTTACAACGCGACTCGGCGCTGTCGGGCTCTAGCTGGATGCCTTGCTCATACTGGACGATGGCTTCGTCGAACTTGCCGGCCTTTTCCAGCACGACCGCAAGGTTGTTGTGGATGGCGGCCGAGCCGGGTTCCAAGCGACTGGCCTCGCGATAGTGCGCGATGCCCTCGTCGGTGTCGCCCAGTTGGATGAGTACGCGCCCGAGCCCGAGGTGGAGATTGGCGGACTCCGGTTGCGCCCGGAGTTGGGCCAGGAGGTTCTGTTGTGCGACTTTCAGGTCGAGGCGTCTGCCCGCGGCCAAATGCGCCGCCGCCTCCTGCGGCCTGCCGGCTTGTGTCAACGCCGCGGCGAGATTGAGCTGTGCGACCTCATTGTCCGGGGTGAGCGCCAATGCGTGTTCCCAGAACGTCAGACTGTCGTGCCAGAACAGCACCTGTCGTGCGCTCACCACGCTGCAGAACACCAGCGCCCCTACGGCCGCTGCCGTGCACGCGACCCATCCATGACGCCAACTCCGCAGCAGATCCGGCAAGCCCCACACAACCATGATGAAGATGCCGATCAGCGGAACGTAGGTGAAGCGATCGGCCCGCGATTGATTACCGACCCGCACCAGGCCGCTGACGGGAACCAGCGTTCCCAGGTACCAGAGCCACCCGACCAGGAGATACGGACGTCGCCGCACGCCCCACAGTGCGAGGAGGGTAACGGCGGCAATCGCTGCTGCCGCCGCTGGAACTTCCCACGCCGGCAGGGGCACTTCGAAAGGGTAGCCAATCGTCAGGTCGGCCGGCCAGAGCGTTTGCAGCAAATAGACGCCACAGGAGCGCACCGCATTCGCAGCCCGGTAGGCGAGCGGCGACCAGGCAGCGGGAACCATCGCGCCCGCCTGCTCCTGAAAGCGCATGTTGACCGCACTGCAGATGCCGACAAGGACAAGGAGCGGCAGCTTTTCCACAACCAGGGATGTCCAAGGGAGCGAGGGCCGTAGCGGGCTGGTCTCCGTACGTTCCGCGAGTCCGCCCCATGCCAGACGTCGCAGCGGCCACAGGTCGAGGAGCAGGAGCGTAAAGGGCAGGGTGACCGCCATTGCCTTGGAGAGCAGCGCGGCGGTGCAGGCGAGTACCACCCAAACATACCGCTGAGCGCGCGGCCGGCGTACATAGTGGAGGTAGGCCAACAGTGTGAGCATCCAGAAAAAGGTGCTCAACACATCCTTGCGCTCGGCAATCCACGCGACCGACTCGACATGCAGCGGATGGAGCGCAAACAACGCTGCCACGCATGCGCTGCGCCCGCGCGCGCCGGTGGCGCCGGCAAGAAATGCAAAGAGCAAGAGGGTGTTGAGGATATGGAAGACGGCACTGCTGAGGTGGTGCGCGCCGGCGTTGAGACCGAACAGCTGGCAGTCGAGCATGTGAGAGAGCATCGTGAACGGATGCCAGTTGCCGACTTGATTGCTGGTCCATGCCCAGACAATGCCCTCGCGGCTGAAGCCGCTGTTTACATGGGAATTGTCACTGACGTAGCGATCATCGTCGTAGTTGAGGTACGCGGCGTGTCGGAGTGGCGCATAGACAATGGCCGTGGCGATCACCAGCGCCACGGCCAGCCACCACGCGCTCGCGCCATCCCGGCGCCGCCCCTCACCGGCCGTTTGCATTCTGTCGGACTCGGCAGCTCCTAGTGTAGTGATTCATCCTGTTGGGGCATTATGAAATTGCGAGCAGTGCTGGATTTTTCCGGAAACTCCGCGTGTGGCGCGCAAAGATAATGCCCCGTATTGGTGAATCACGCCACTAGCGACCAACGGGAGCGGGCCATAGAAAAGATGCCGACCGCAAGGTCCTAGGCCCACTCGTCGCGGCGAATTCCTCTCGCGCGTTTGAAGGCGCTCGATGCCAGCGCGGCAAGATAGACCAACCTCCCACCCCACCAGAAGTTCATCGCCACTGCGTTGTCGAGCGACCGGGTGTGGTGCCACCAGCCATGCGGGATGAACAGCGTCTCACCCGCGGCCAGTGTCGCGCCGAACGCCGTCGCGCCCCGGAACCGGGGGTGACGAGCGTAGTCGGGCTGCTCCGGATCCACCTGCGCGAAGTTCGGCATGCCGGAGAAGAGGCCGCGCGAATACAGCTGTCCCGAGTGACCCGGCGGGAACAGCAGCCAACGCTTTCGGCCGCTGAGGTGCACGTGCAAGTTGTGCGGCACGTCACGGTGCAGCGGCGTGACGGTGCCGGCTTTTCCCAGCCAGACCTTGGCGCGCAGGTGCGGGGCGCCAACGCAGTAGGCTGGGATACGGTAATCTTCTTGGAAGGCCGCCGGAAAATTCCACGTCGGGGCCATGACGTAGTAGCTCGCCGCACCGGGAGCGCTCAACGACTCGATGAACGCACGGAGAAGGACGCGCCGAAAGACCACGCCGCTGGAGGCATCGTCCATCAGCGTTCCGTTCGCCAGCTGCGCCGCGACGACATGGGCAGCGCCATAATGGGTTGCCATCCGGTCGAGCGTCCACGCCTCCGAAGCGAGCCAGTCCTGCGTGAGACCCGTCAGAACGACAGGACGGCGCGGGCACAAGTATCGGCGCATGAACGCATCGCGGGTCGGTGCCGCGACGCGCTCCAGCTCCTCGACCGCAAGAGGCGGGATACCGCAATCAGTCGGAGACGTGTAGGGTTCGGAGGGTGACAGCATCCTCATTAGGTGAGTTCTACCCAGCGGGTGCGTCTGTCAGGAGTGGAGGCCTGCGGCTGGGATCGTTTCCGCGCAAGGTCAAGGCGACGCCGAGAAGCAGTTGATCGCACGGTTGGCGCAACGCCCGGGTTTCACACCCCCGATTTACATCCGGTCCCCCGTGGTGACCACTGAGGTAGGGCTGAGCAATGGCCGTCCACGGAACGTGAGCTTCTTGACGAGCATGCGCTGCAGGTAGGTGTGACCTCGGCTTTTCCCCAGGCTCTGCAGGACCGCGAGCAAGCGCTGCGGCCGGAACACGAACTGCAAGGTATAGAAATAGGCCATGATCCCAAGGCAGAGCCAGCCCAGACTCCATGCCGGGAGGTGCGGGGTCCACGAGCGCCGCAGCTTGTAGTTGGTGCACACGTTGGTTGCGAGCATCCGGTCGTAGTCGGCTGCCTCCGGATCGATGCGTCCCTCTGCGACCAGACGCTGGTAGAGTGCACTCCCCGGGTAGGGCGAGAAGGCGTAACACCCCAGGTCGTTTACGCCGGCCCATGCCATCCGGGTGACAAACCTGAGCGTGGCGAGCACATCGCTCTTCGTCTGGTCTGGCAGCCCGATGATGAGGTGGCACCGGGTTACCAGCCCGAGCTTCGTCGCCTGGCGCATTGAGGCAAGCATTCGCGGGAGGTTGATACGCTTCTTGATGCGCGTCAGCTCCTCGGGCGAGCCGCTCTCCGCCGCGTACGAGAACGAGCGGCACCCGCTGCGCTTCATCCAAGCGAGCACCTCGCCATCGAGCGCCTCGGAGCGCGTGCCCGACGGCATGCTCCACTGGATGTCGAGGCCCTCCTCGATCAAGATCTTGCTGAACTCGACGATCCACTCCTTGCGGATGATCATCGTGAGATCGTGAAACTCGAAGTAGCGCGCGCCGAAGGTGTGGTAGTAGTGTTTGATCTCCTCGAAGACCTTGCGTGGGCTGCGAGCCACCCACTGCGTGCCGAACATCTGCGGGCTCGAGCAGAACGTGCATTGATAGGGGCAGCCGCGTGACGCCAGGATCGGCATGCAGCGCTCAACGTAGGCGTCGCTGCAGATATTGTTGTCCAAGTAGTTCGAAAGAGGAACCGTATCCCAGTCGGGCCAGGGGATCTCATCCACCTCCCGAATACGGCGCCGGCCGGCCGTGGTCAGCACCGTGCCGTGCGCATCGCGCAGCGCAATCCCCGGAACGGTGTCGAGCTGCAAGTTGTGACTCAGATGAGCTGCGATGTCGACGGCAGTCTCCTCCCCTTCACCGAGCACGCAGCACAGGACCTCGGGTACCCGCCGCAACAGCCGATCGTAATCCGCGGTCGGATGCTCGCCGCCGACGATGATCGGTACGTCGTGGAACGCCGCCGCAATTTGCGCAATGACACGCCGACAGTAAAGCCAGGAGTTCGAGAACATACAGGTCACACCGACCAGGTCGACGTCCCGCGGGATGCGCTCGACGATCTCCTCTGCCGTGAGACCGTTGATCGTGTAGCCGTCCGCGTCGTTGATCAACTGGCTGGGACGCTCGCCGAACGCGTCGATGATCCGCACCCGGTGCCCGGCCTTGGCCAGGCAGGCGGCGAGGTAGGCGAGACCGATCGGCGGTATCTCGAGCACCGCGTTCTGTGCCGTGAACGGCAGTACCCCTGGTGGTCGGACCAACACGATCGACAGGGATCGCCGCGCCTGTAGCGGCTTCCCGTTCGCTGCCCCGCAGCCGTTACCGCGTGCGGTCAAGCGATACTCCGCGGACGGGCAACTCGTCTGCAGGCAGAGCCCGATGAAGAGCTGGGAACGATGGGCGAAGCATTGGTTGACATATCACGAGACCCCGCGCACGGTGGCAGGGGGACTCTCGTTGAGGCGGAGAGCCGGATCACGACCCAGCCTCTTGATGAGAAAGCCTTGGAGGTAGGTGTGCTTCTCGCGGCTGATGAGACTATAGAGCAAGGCCAGCAAGCGCTGCGGCCGGAACAGGAACTGCAGGGCATAGAAGTACGAATACATTGCGAGGCAGATCCAGGTGATGCTCCACGCCGGCAGGTGCGGACTCCACGAGCAGCGCTGTTCGTAGTAGGTGAAGACGTTGCGGGCGAGTACCTTGTCGTAATCGGCCGCCTCGGGATCGATGCGGCCCTCGGCCACTAAGTTCTGGTAGATCTCACTCCCAGGGTAGGGAGAGAAGGCGAAGCACCCCACATCATGTGCACCAGCCCAGGCCACCCGGGCGAGGAACCCGAATGTGGCGAGCAGGTCCTTTTTCGTCTGGTCGGGCAGCCCGATGATCAGGTGGCACCGCGTCACGATCCCGAGCTTTGCCGCCTCCCGCATGGAGGCGAGCATCCGCGAGAGATTGACGCGCTTCTTGATACGCTGCTGCTCCTCCTCCGAACCACTCTCGGCCGCATACCCGAACGAGCGGCAGCCGCTGCGCTTCATCCAGCCGAGCACTTCGGCGTCGAGGGCTTCGGAGCGGGTGCCCCCCGGCATGGTCCACTGAATGTCGAGGTGCTCGTCAACCAGGAGCTTGGTGAACGTGAGTATCCAGTCCCGGCGCACGATCGTCGTGAGATCTTGGAACTCGAAGTAGCGTGCGCCGTACGTGTCGTAATAGTGCTTGATCTCTTCGAAGACCTTGCGCGGGGTGCGCGCCACCCACTTGGTCCCGAACATCTGCGGGCTTGAGCAAAACGTGCATTGGTAGGGGCATCCACGTGATGCCAGCATCGGCATGGTGCGGCTGAAGTAGGGGTCGTGGGCGAGGTTGCGGTCCAGGTAGGTCTTGATGGGCACCGCGTCCCAGTCCGGCCACGGGATCTCGTCCACCTCCAGAATCCGGCGCCGGTCCGGCGTGGTGAAAACCTCGCCGTTTGGGTCGCGCAGGGCGATCCCCGGGACCGTGTCGAGCGGCAGGCCGTGACTGAGATGCGCCGCGATGTCGACCGCCGTCTCCTCGCCCTCACCCAGCACGCAGCAGAGCACCTCGGGCACCCGTCGCAGCAGCCGACGGCAATCCGCGGTGGCATGCTCGCCGCCGACGATGATCGGCACGCTGGGGAACGCTGCCGCGATTTCCGCAATGACACTGCGGCAGTAGAACCAGGAGTTCGAGAACATGCACGCCACCCCGATGAGATCGACATCGTGCGGGATACGCTCGATGATCCCCTCGGCCGTGAGACCTTTGGTGGTGAAGCCGTCCGTCTCGTGGTTGAGCCGGCCGGGTGCCTCGCCGAACGCGTCGATGATGCGCACCCGGTGCCCCGCCTTCTTCAGTGCGGCAGCGACGTAAGCGAGGCCTATCGGCGGCAGTTCGTACAGCGCGTTCGCCGTCGCAGTCGGCATCACCGTCGCGGACCGTATCAGAACGATGGACAACGCGCGCGATGCCTGCAGCGGCCCGCCGGTCGCCATCTGACGTGTGTTGCCTCGTATTGTCATAGCGTCTCCCGCCAGAGCAGCACCCCCGTCAAAGACAGGACCACATTCCGGACCGGTACCGTTCGCTGCACCATTACTGACATCGATGACATAGTAACCCCGAGATTCCGAGTAACACGAGGCAGCCAACATACAACCCTCAAGCTACAGAAGTCCAGCAAAAACTCGTGGATCTGCGACCAGCGTCGTCTCGATGGACCGCTCATTGTTGGGGCACTGCGGTCTTCCAAGTCCGAAAAAAGGGCGTTGGTCGCAGACCATTAGCTTCTCCATCTCTGGCGCCACCGCGGCGCAGCGACAAGATCGGCACGGGGTATCTGGGGCAAGCCATGCTATTCTAGTTCAGTCATGTCCCAAGACACCGCCACCCCGAGGCGAAAGGACGCTCACCTCGAGCTCTGCGCTAAAGGCGATGTCGAGCCCGAGGAGAACGATACGCTGCTGTCCGAGGTGCACCTGGTGCATTGCGCGCTGCCGGAAATGGCCCTCCCCGAGGTAGACGTGTCCGCCCAGTTATGCGGGAAACGGCTCGCGCACCCGCTGATCGTCACCGGGATGACCGGGGGCACCGAGCGCGCCGGTCAGGTGAACCGTGACTTGGCCAGCCTAGCGGAAGAGTACGGGCTGGCGTTCGGTGTCGGCAGCCAACGCGCGATGAGTGAAGACGCCTCGCGTGCCGTCAGCTTCCAAGTCCGCGAGGTGGCTCCGACCGCCCTGGTGATCGGCAACATCGGAATCACGCAGGCGACGCAGCTGGGGGTAGACGGCGTGCGGCGCCTCGTCGATGCGATCGGCGCCGACGGGATTGCCGTGCACCTGAATCCTGCGCAGGAACTCGTACAGCCCGAGGGTGACCGCGATTTTCGTGGCGGTTACGAGCTGCTGCGTACCCTCGCCACGTATTTTGGCGCGTCGCTGCTGGTGAAGGAAACCGGCTGCGGTCTGTCGCCCGCGGTAGTCCGGCGGCTGGTCGAGTGCGGCGTGCAGACGGTGGATGTCTCCGGCTTGGGCGGCACCTCATGGGTGCGCGTGGAGCAACTGCGCGCCGACGGTGTCGCGGCGGGAGTGGCGGAGGCGTTCTCGGGTTGGGGCATCCCGACGGCTGCGGCGGTGGCGTCGGTGCGCCGGGCAGTGGGTGACCGTGTGACGTTGATCGCGTCTGGTGGGATTCGGACGGGGCTCGAGGTGGCGAAGTGCTTGGCGCTCGGAGCGGACCTCGCCGGCATGGCGCTGCCGCTCTTGCGGGCGCAACAGCAGGGTGGGCGCGCCGGCGCCAAGCAAGCGCTCGAAGTGGTCTTGCAAGGGGTGCGGCACGCGCTGCTGCTGACAGGTGTAGCCCGTGTCCGCGACTTGCGGCACCAGAAAGTCGTGGTGACCGGCCGGTTGAAAGATTGGCTGCATACCCTATAGGCCCTGCCCAAGACGCAGTGGCGGTCGTGCGTTTTGCGGAGGCGTGATGCTCCAGTGCTCTCGCTGTCCGCTAGCAGCTGGTCGGACTTGGCAGTGCCTGACGACCATCGGGAGCGGTCCGTAGAAGAGACGCCGGCCGCAGGCCCTCGCTTGACGCGCCGCGCCTCGCTTGCGAGAAGGGGCACTGCTGAATGTGCAGACGACAAGGAGCAACCACGATGCGACGACTCATGCTTGCAGGGGCGATGTACGCGCGAATCATTCTGATCGCGGCGCTGGCGTTTCATGCCCGCCCTGGTGCGGCTGCCGACAAGCCGGCGACCGGGGCACCTGGCTCGACGCTGCGCGTCGGCATTGCGACGAACTATCCGCCGCTGGCATTCAAGCAGGATGGGCAGATCAAGGGAGTCGAAGCGGACTTTGCGGCCCTCGTGGGAAAAAATCTCGACGTCACCGTGACGCTCGTCGAAACTCCGTGGGAAGACTTGATCCCGGCTCTGCAAAAAGGGCAAATCGATGTCATCATGTCGGGGATGTCGATCACCGCCGAGCGCAAGAAGCTGGTGAGCTTTACGACGCCCTACACCACCGTCTCGCAGATGGCCCTGTATCGCAGCGCCGATGCGAACCGGTTTCGCAAACTGGCCGGGCTTGATGCCAAGACGGTCCGCGTTGGGGTTGTCGGCGGAACCACGGGCGAGCAATACGCCCGCAAGAATCACCCGCATGTCCAGGTGAAGGAATTTGCTTCGGTCGATGACGGGGTCGCGGCCTTGCGCAAAGGCGACATAGATATCTTCGTGCATGACGCGCCGGCAATCTGGCGTGTGACCGGCGGCTTCGATTCACCCGAGCGTGAGCTGACGGGGTATTACGAGCCGTTGACGGAAGAGCATCTCGCCTGGGCAGTGCGCAAGAATGAGAGTGCCTTGCGCGTGCGGCTGAACAGCTTACTGAGCAAGTGGAAAGCCAGCGGCCAGATCGAGGCGGTGCTCGACCGCTGGATCACCGTGCGCAAGCAACTGATTCACCCGCGTCCGAAATCGTAAGACGGCCCGCAGGCACCCATAGAGAGCCGGCGTGGAACGGGCGCCGGCCGCAGATCTGGCAGCCCGTCGGAACTTGGCAGCACCTAGTGTAGTGTCTCGGAATTGCGTTTGTAGGAGATCGCCGCGGAATTTGTGTGAAGGGGTTCTGAGACCCTACGCTAGCGACCATCGGGAGCGGTCCATCGAAAGGACGCCGGGCGCAGGCCTAGTCGCGCGTTGTTGCCAATCCGACCGTCGGCGCCGTTTCACGCCTGGTGCACACGCGCGCCATTACTGCCGCTCCCGAGTACACGGGTACCAACCAGAAGAGCAGACGCAGAAACCCTGGCGAGAGCAGCTGGATGCGGGCGCTGTTGTTGCACACCAGCACGCCGACCAGCACGTAGTTGCACACCCCGCCGACGTGCCCGAGTCGGCTGCCTATCAATGGAAGATACGTTGGGCCATGGGTGATCGGTGATGGGTGCCGCGTGACCCGCCTCGAGTCGATGACATAGAACCCGAAGGAGCCGCCGACGGCCGCCGGCACCCACCACGGTGCCAGCCCGAGACCGACGTAGGCCGTCAATGCGAAGACGAGAAAGCCGATGTCTGCGAAGTGATCAAATGCACGGCCGGCATTGCTGTCGCTATGCCAACGACGTGCGACCCGGCCGTCGACGACGTCGGTCGCCGCGATTACGGCGAAGATGATGACCGCGACCATGCCGAGCCAAAGCGACCGGTCCGCCAACCACACAGTGAGGACGAAGAACGGCGTCAGTAGCACCCGCAACGCGGTCAGGAGGTTGGCTGCATGCGATCCCCAGCGGTCGAGCATGGCGTGGATTGTACCAGAGAGCGAAAGCGCGTGGCACGTCGCACGGTGGCTGATGGCGTGCGGTCTCTCCGCATAGTCCGCCCGGCCACGAGCCGCGTGCCTCCTGGCCGTTTAGTTGTCGCGCTTGAGAGCGGCGCGTACCTCGGCCGCCAGCTGGTCGAGGCTCTGGCGCTCGGCTGTGAGTGACGGCAGCATTTGCACCCAGTCGCGGTTTGCGGCCCGCGCGGCGTCGACCGCGTGCACCATCGCTTCGTAGTGGTCGACCAGCGTCGTGAATTGCTTGTACGATTGGCGGCCGGCTTGGCCATCGAACTGGTGCAAAAACTCGCGCGCCCGTTGTGCCGGATACACGTACTCCGCCATGCCCTCGGCCGTCAGCCCGCGCTTCGATTCGACGACGGAACACAGCTTGGCGGCGGTCTGCGTCAGTACGTCGAGATGTACCGTCATGATGGCCGCATAGCCGCGCCACAAACAGCCGGCGAGCATGCAGAGGGCGAGGAGGGTCGACCGTCGTGGCATGCGCGCGACCTTAGAGAGAAGAGCGACAACAGACAACAGACGCTCAGACAACAGACGAGTCGCCCACAACCGCCGGACCGGATGTGCTAGCAGCCTGTCGGACTTGGCAGCCTGCAGCGACCAACGGGAGCGCGCCGTAGAAATGACGCCGACCGCAGGTCCTAGCGCGCAGCGACCCAACGGGGACCGGGCCGCAGTATAGACGCCGGCCGCAGGCCGCTGTTGTCTGTCGTCTCTCTTCGTAGTACGTGTCTCCCATGCGTGGACTGGCGATTCGTTGGATTACGACGGCCTTTGCCTTGTGGCTCACAAGCCTGATCGTCAAGGGCATCACGGTCGATGGGATCGTGCCATTATTCTTCGCCGCGGTGGTGTTTGGAATCTTCAACGCGATTTTGCGGCCATTGGTCTTGGTGATCACCTTCCCGATCAACCTGATCACCCTCGGCCTGTTCACCTTCGTCATCAACGGCTTGATGCTCAAGCTCACCGGCGATGTGGTCCGTGGCTTCTCGGTGCAGGGCTTTTGGTCGGCCGTCGTCGGCGCGCTGCTCCTCAGTGCCATCAGCTTTGCGCTCAATCTCTTTATCAACGATACGGGGAAGGTCGAATACTTGTACGTCGAGCGTATCGGCCGGCTATGAAGGGAAGCAGCAGGTGGCGCGTGGCAGGTGGCGCGTGGCCAAACGGAACACGGCCCGGCACTAAACGTATGTAAGGTGGGGCGTCACGCGGGCCACTTGCGACACGGCATGGGCGGCCGTGTAATCGTAGCATACGGCGTGGCTCTCCGTGGATGTACCGTCCGACGTGCCACTGGCCACGCGCCACGTGCGTTTTTTCCGCTACCCGATGCTCGGCTTGGCCAAGATCATCTGCGCATCGCCGATGTAACGCGTGGCGAACGCGGCCTCGCAGCTGGCCAAGTAGAACTCCCACATGCGGATGAAGCGGTCGTCGAAGCCGAGTTGGCGCACTTCCGGAACCCGGCTCATGAAGCGCTCGCGCCAGGCGCGCAGTGTGCGCGCATAGTGCACGCCGATGTCCTGCATCCACTCGATGCGCATCGCCGTGTGGTGCTTCAACGCGTGCGCGATGCCATAGACGGATGCCAGCAGGCTGCCCGGGAAGATGTACTTGCGTGTCCAGTCGAAGCCGCGGCGGTACTGGTCGAAGCGCTGGTCCGGCTTGTAGATGGTCTGCAGGAACATGCGGCCATCGGGTTTGAGCATACGGCTGCACTGCCCGAAGAACGCTCCATAGTACTCGTAGCCGACGGCCTCGAACATCTCGATCGACACAATGCGATCGAAGCTGCCGGCGATGCTGCGATAGTCGCACAAGCGAATGTCCACCAGCGCTGCGACGCCCGCCGCCGCCACTCGCTCGCGTGCCAGCGCCAGCTGCTCGTGCGACAGTGTCAGGGAGGTCACGCGGCAACCGTACTGGCGCGCCGCGTGGATGGCGAACGCGCCCCAACCACTGCCGATCTCGAGAACCTCCATGCCGGGTGCTAAATCGAGACGCCGGCAAATCTGATCGATCTTGCTGAGCTGCGCCTCCGCTAATGAGGCATCGTCGCGCTCGAAGACGGCGCAGCTGTACATCATCGATTCGTCGAGGAAGAGCCGGTACAGGTCGTTGCTCAAGTCGTAGTGATACTGAATGTTGCGGCGACTGCCCTTGAGCGAATTGATGTGCCGCAGCCGCAGCCATGCGTGCCAGAGGCGCGCCGGCAGGCTCCAAGTCGAGTGGGAGCCGAGCATCGACTGGTCGCGCAGGAAGCAGCGGCACACCTCCACCAGGTCGCTGCTTTCCCATTCACCGGCCATGTACGATTCCCCGACGCCAATGTCGCCCGCGCAGAGCGCCCGCCAGAAGAACTGCCAGTCCTTCACCGTGACGGTCACCGTAGGTGCCTGGCTCGGGTCGCCGAGCGCGCGCGCACTCCCATCCGGCAAGCGCATGGTGAGCGCCCCGCCGCGCCACCGCGCCAGAGCGCCGAGTACAAGGGGTGCGGCGATGCGCGCGCGCAGCGGGACACTGGCCTTGAACGCCGGTGCGGTTGCCACATCGTTCATCTCGCGATCTCCTTCTCTCGCTCGTCCAGGAGTTGACGCTACTCGCGGAGTGCCGCCGTTGTTGAGTTTGATGGTAGGATGGCCGGCGGGAAGAGACAAGCCGGATTGTGACTCCACCGGCGCGCACCGGCGCGCGTCAGCCCGGGCGGGCGCATGCCGCCGCATCCGGCGCTGCACTGAGCGCCGCGTGCCACTTATCCACTGCGTTGTGCAGTAACCGGTAGCCTGCGCATTTCAAAATGCAGGATCCCGTTGCGCCTTCCTGTGGCCATAAGCGCCATGCACCTCGGGCCGAGCCGATGGAATGTTTTGTGCGTCACGGTCTGGCGTCCTGTGCTGATGCGCAGGCCAGGAGGTGTTTCGTGAAGAAGATCGAAGCCATTATCGCACCGTTTGAGTTTGACGTCTTGCAGGAGGCGCTGCGGCACATCGGGGTGAAGGGAATGACCGTCTTGGAAGTCAAGGCGTCAGACGACGGCGATAGCCGCAAGCGGTTCTATCGTGGGACCGAGTACTCCGTCGACTTCCTCCCAAAGGTTAAAGTCGAGCTTTTGGTTGCCGATGCGGACGTCGCCGGCGCCGTGGGAATCATCGAGCGGAGCACCCACGCCAGCGCGAACGGGGGCGGGACGATCTTCATATCGTCGCTCGAGGATGTGGTGCGCATCCGCACCGGGGAACGTGGCCTGGGCGCCATCTAGCAGCCCGCTGAAAGGCTCCGCCCGATGCTTCGAGAGCCTCAGCATGAGCGGAGCCCCTCCTGAAATCTTTGGAGATGCCCCGGTCACCCTGAGGCTCTCGAAGGGTGAGCTTTCTTTTCCAACGGCCTGCTGAACCTAGGGCCCGCGGCCCGCGTCTTCTACGGGCCGCTTCCCGTTCGGTCGCTGCGGACATCTCAGTTCGACAGGCTGATCAGCGCTCGGGACTCAGCCCTCGCTCGCCCGGTTAATGAGCGCTGCCAAAACGCCTGTAGAGCTCTTCCACCAGCGCCGTGAGCGCCTGGTCAGCTTGTGGGCCGCTGACGTTGGTCATCAACACCATCGCGAAATCGTGCCGAGGTTGCAGGAGAATGTAGGCGAGGTTCTTCTCGTTCGAGCCCCCATGGTAGAGGAAGGGCTCCGGTGACCAGTCGAAAGTGACCTCGCCCCAGCCGAGTCCGTAAGCACCGTGCGACGGCGTTCCCGGTGCCGCATTCGGCCGCGGCGGCATGGAGATCACCGGCGTGTGCAGCTTGTGCAGCGTATCGGGATGCACCAGCGCCGGCCCGCGCCTGCCCTCGCCGGCATTCCATGCCGCCCAGGTGGCGAAGTCGAGCACCGACAGGTGTACCGTGCCGGCTGGCCCGATGATGAGCGGGTTGTCGCCGTTCGGGCCGGCGAGCATCGGCTTGAGGGTGCCGTCGTGGCGCTCGTGTCCCAGCGGTGCGTCGATCTTGCCCAGGCTGGCTTGCGGACCGAAGCCGGCGGTCTGGAGGTTCAGAGGATCGAAGACGCGTGTCTGCATGAGCTGCTCCCAGGTCTTGCCGCTCACCCGTTCCAGCATCACGCCGACCAGCGTGTAGCCCATGTTGGAGTAGGCGAACGTCGTGCCCGGCTTCGACTGCAAAGGCTGTTTGCACCACTGCGTCACCAACCAATAGCGCAGATCGTTGAGGTTCCCGTCTTGCGTCAGCGACTGGTCCAGCAGTTTCCCGAACGCTTCATTGTCACTGGGGATGCCGCTGGTGTGCGACAGCAGTTGCACCAGCGTCACTTGCCGCAGGCCCGGATCCATCTGTCCCACCAACTCCGGGAAGACTTCGCCAACCGTCGAGTCCCAGCGCAGCTGCCCCTCTTCGACGAGCATTGCGGCGACGAGGGACGTCATCGCTTTCGTGTCCGAGCCAATGTGAAAGCGGTCGTTCAGCGTCACCGCGATGTGAGCGCCGGCGGCGCGCGTGCCGACCGCGCCCGCGGCGATGATCTTGCCAGTCTGCGCGACCGCGGCAGCCAGCGCCGGCAGGTCGTAGCGTGCGAGGTACGGTTGGAGCGTAGCGTCGAGCGAGACGGGTTGGTCAGCCGCTGGCGCCGGTTGCGGCGGCTGCGCGGTGCATCCGGGCAGCAGGGCGAAGAGCACGGCCATCATGGCCCTGGTGTGGTGGTGCATGTCCCGTGTCCAATCACGCTCCAGTCTCGCGAGTCAAATGCAGTGGGAACAACGCGGCGAGGCTGCCAACATTTCTGCGGCCGGCGGCTTGGATTCGGCGCCGAATGGGATACACCGTCATGGTGACCACAGCGTGAACCGCCGCGATCGATGACCGCAACGCTAGCAGGGCGACTGAAGGAGCTATATCCCGAGGCTTCGGGCGTGAGCCGCAAACAGTGGCTCGCGCAGGGGCGAGTTACGGTCAACGGGCATGTCGTCCGCGATGGCCGTACACTCCTGGTCCCCACCGACCGGGTCGGGCTCGGTCTCGCCACGGTGGCGCGGGTTGCCCTCTCGGCCCCGCTCCAGCTTGTTCACGAGGACGAACATCTGCTGGTGATCGAGAAACCCGCTGACCTCCTCACCATCGCCACTGAGTCCGAACGTGAACGCACCGTCTATCGGATGGTGTGGAGCTACCTCGCGGCGGCGCGGCCGCCAACGCGCCCCCTCATTGTGCATCGACTCGATCGCCAGACTTCCGGCCTGCTCGTGCTTGCCAAGTCCACGGCAGCCAAACGTGACCTGCAAGCGCAGTTCGCGGCACGCTCGGTGACGCGCGGATACGTGGCCGTCGTCGAAGGGGGTGTTGTTGCCGATGCCGGCACCCTCGAGGGCAAAATTCTTCAGGGTCGATCGCTGCGCGTCCGTCCGGCGGCCCGTGATGAGGCGGGCGCCAGGACCGCCATCACGCGTTACCGGGTGCGCGAGCGTCGCAGCACAGTGACGGTGCTCGACATCACGCTCGGGACCGGTCGTCGCCACCAGATCCGTGTCCAACTGGCGGCGGCGGGCCATCCGGTGGTCGGCGATCGCGCCTACGGCGCGACCAGCGATCCCATCAAGCGTCTGGCTCTCCACGCGGCGATACTCAGCTTCGTCCATCCGGGTACCGGTGCGGCGGTACGTTTCGAGAGCCGGGTGCCCGCGGCCTTTGCGCGCGTGGGCAGGTGACGTCTTCCGCGAGCGCGGACACCTTTGCGAAGTGTGAAGCAGCGGCTGGCGTCGAGTTGCGGCGGCGCGCCGGCTCAGGCAAGGATCAATCGTAGACGAGCCGAGCGCAGACGTGAAGCCGATCGACAGCGTGCTCAAGATCCTGGTGCACCAAGATGGCACCGAGTTGCGGCTGGCGTCGGACCGTGCCCCGCAAATGTTCAAGGGCGACACCGAGCTCCCCTTGACGATCCCGGCGATGTCCACGACGAGCATCCAGGCCTTGCTCGACGATCTCTGGACCGCGCACGCCGCCACATTGCGCCAGCGCGGCGAGCTGTCACTCACCTATAGCCACACTGAGCTGGGACGTTTTGTCGTGACGCTGGCGCGGCCCGACGAGGCGACGCTGGATGTTCGCTTTCTGCGCGACGCGCACGGCCGCGCGGCTGACGAACCGGCGCGTGGTGAATCCGCCGAGCGCAGTCACGTCGCGGCAAGCGACATCGAGATGAGCCGCGCGCTCCCGGCGGAGCTTGCCGCCGTGGTGACGCGCGCCGTCGCGCTGGGGGCCAGCGATATTCACTTGAGCCCACAGCGCGGGCCGATCGTGCGCATCAACGGCGCGCTGCAGGCGTTCGACGGCGCGCCGGGATTCGATGCCGCCGGGCTGCTCGGTGGACCGGAGCGCCTGTCGCAACTTCAGGCTGGTGGCTCGGTGGATCGCGGCTGCGACGTGCCTGGGGTGGGGCGTGTGCGGGTGAACATCTATGCCAGTGACGAAGGCATCTGCGCGGCCGTGCGCCTGCTGCGCCGCGAAGCCCCGCCATTGGCGGATCTGCATCTCCCGCCACAGATCGAGCCGCTCGTCGACTTGCCGCACGGATTGGTTGTGGCGTGCGGGCCGACCGGGTGCGGGAAGAGCACGACGCTGGCGGCGCTCGTGCAACACGCCCTGCGGGCGCGCCCGCAGGTGCTCGTGACCCTGGAGGATCCGATCGAGTACGTCATCCGTCCGCCGCGTGAGCCCGGGCTGGTCCGCCAGCGTGAAGTGCGGACGCACGTCCGGGATTTCGCCACTGGCTTACGCGACGCGCTACGCGAAGACCCGGATATGATCCTGATCGGCGAGATGCGCGACGCCGAAACCATCAGCCTTGCACTGACCGCGGCGGAAACCGGTCACCTGGTATTCGCCAGCCTCCATAGCCGCACGGCGCCGTCGGCCGTCGAGCGGATCATCGGCACCTATCCGCCCGAACGTCAGCGCCAGATCCGCGTGCAACTCGCCGATGCGCTGCGTGCGGTGATTGCGCAGCGCCTCGTTCCCACGGCCGACGGAGCGCAGCGGGTTCCCGCCGTGGAACTGCTGCGCATTACGCACGGGGTCGCCAATCTCATCCGCGAGGGCCGCACCGCGCAGATCGTCAACGCGCTCCAGGCCGGCGGCAACGACGGGATGCTATTGCTGGAACGCAGTCTCGCTGATCTGGTCCGCACCAATCGCATCCGGCGCGAGACCGCGCTGGCAACGGCCAATGACGCTGTCACCCTGGGTGAATATCTCCGCCCCGGCGCGGGCGAGCGCTTGTGAGAAGAGCGATGGTCGGCTCGACTGAACAAGCCGAAAAACCTCAATTGGAAGACGAAAGGAGATAAGTCACGCCGAAAGTTCCGCACATCAAACGGTTGGCGGATAGACCAGATTGGCCGGCCTCGGTTGCCCGAGGTCGTCGTAGCTGTGGGCGGCGAGGTCGATGAGGTCTTTCTCGATGAGCAAGCGGAACGCTTCGAGCCCGTCCGCGGTATACGCGTTGTCGGGCACGGTGTACGGCCCTTTCAGATAATAGCCGATGACGTTGAAGGGCAGCGGCAGTGCCATGCGGTCCCACGTTGGCAAACGGAGGCAGCGCTTGTACCACGTGCGTGCCAGCACGATCGGCTTGCCGCATTCCCGTGCGATGATGAGTCCCCCGGTCTTCAGGCGGTACGCCGGGCCCTTCGAGCCGTCCACCGTCAATCCGTAGATCACTTCCTCGTGGCTGCGCATGTGCGCGATCATTTCCTCGAGGGTGCCTTCGCGGCGGCGTGCGCGTCCGGTCGTCGAGCCGCCGCGGAAGACGACGAACCCACAGCGCAGCAAGAGTCGCGCAATCAGCTCTCCGGATTCGCCGAGACTGGCCAGCGTGTGCGGGCGAAATCCGAGATAGTAGTACCCGTACGCGACGGTCATGACCTCTTCGTGCCACAAGAGGCCAACGGCGCCGTTGTATTGCTTGATGATGTCCTTGAGGGTGGGAAAATTGTGGGGCTCCACCCGACTCGTTGCCCAGACCAGCCGCATGTACATCAGGTACAGCGGTGGCACCAACGCGGCCGCGAGCCGCGACAGCCGGCGCGAGAAGAGCGGCCGAACCTTGCCGCGATAGAAGCGCGCGAGCCAACTCTGGCTGCGGTTACGGCGTCGGCCGGTCACGGGCGTGGGTGGCGGTGCCCCCGCTGCCGGTTCGCTTCCTGCGGCGTGCTCCATCCTCGAAGTGATTGTGCCTCAGTGCCGCCGGTGCCAGCAACGGCGGGCGCTGCGGGTGTGTTGTCGTCGCATGACGTGCCGTCGTACTCGCGTTTGGCGGCTGTGTCGAGGCGTGCGCTCTGAGCGCGCCCGCAGCCGTCCCAGAATGCCGGATCTTTTGGCCGGACGTAATGCCGTCGCGGCCGCTCTGTCTCCGAGCCCGCAGGTCTGTTACCGTGTTCCCGGTACAGAGGAGCGAATTACATGAAAATGTTGGTACCCAACCGCACCGGTCTGCTTGTCGGGGCCCTCATCGTAGGCGCCGGCTGCTCGTGGATGTCGCCGACGGTTCCGGTTGAGCCTGATGTGACGTTCGCGGCGCACGCCGCGAGCCGCGGCCTGGTGATCGACAGAATGGAAGGCGGGCAGGCGGGGGTCCTCGAATTGTCAACGACACCGCGCGGGCCACAACTCGTGCTCTATTCGGCGGGCACCGCGACCGCCGACCTGTGGATCAGCGGGGCAGAGATCGTCGTACGGCGTCCGCCGCCGGCGACGGCGCCGCCGATCGGCCAGGTTGACGCCACCTGGGATGAGCGCGCCATCCGGCTCACGTTCAAGCCCGAGGGGGACGGAACGTTTTCGACATCCGTCTTCAAACGCATTGCCGGTGGCAACGGGCCCGCCGCGCTCGGACAGTCGACCGATTCGCTGTTGGACCTGCGCGGGACCTATCAAGCCGACGTGCTTGACGCGCAAGGGGCGTCTGCCGGATGGATTCGCGTTCGCTTCGCGCACACCTGGTCCGCCCATCGCATCTACGATGGCATGCTGCCGGCGGCACTCAACGGGCCGCTTGCGGTCGCAGCAGTGGCGCGATTGGACGCCGAGCTGACCGCGGTGTCGCGGACAGCGATGGATCCGTACATCGGCAACTGAATCCGGCAAAGGAGATGTACGCACGACTGGCCCCCTTCCGGCGTATGCGCCCAAGCCCGACAAAACACTGACCGGCTGGACCGTCCGGCGAGGGGGGAGAAGTTACCCTCGCCGGACGGGTGTTGGGGGGGGCAGCGTCTTTTCCATGCCCCGCAGTGATTCGCGGGGTTACACGTTCGAACGTTTCAGGGGATCTATGCTTCCGAGGTGGGCCGCAGTCGCAGTACCGTTGCGCGTCGTGGCTCGGCGCGTATAGCTGCTGCGGGGTCCGAAGCGCGGGCGGGCGGGCGGCGCAATGCCACCACCATATTCCATCGATTCTCCGCCTTCGACCACTTGCCCGTTGCCATCAACTTCTTCATCCCAGCACCTCCCGCGTGATGGAATGACGCAAGTAACAAGCGGCGTGCCACAACCGAAAACAGGCGTGGGCGGAAGGGCACAACACCCACGGCGAACGGTCGCACAAAACGGTACGCCGTGAGGACGAGATTTGTACGGAGGTCCGGGGGCGGTCAGCGTTCTACCAATCCGGCGTCCCGAGTCCGTTGTCTGTCGTCTGTTGTCTGTCTTCTGTCGTCACTGTGCCGGCTTGAGCGCCGCGAAACGCAGCCGCACGTAATCGGCGGTCCACTGTCCGTCGGCGTCGCAGAGATCGGGACGCAATGCCTCGCGGACTTCATCGAGGAATGCCGGGCGTTGGGCCACCGGCAAGGCGGCCGTAAAGCTCTCGGCAAAAGTTTCCAGCCAGGCGGTGATGTCACCCGGTAGCGGCGTCGGACGCGGGATCAGCGCGATGGAGGTGACGCTGAAACCGTGGGCGCGCAGGCGGCCGCCGTAGTCTTCCGTAGTGGGGAAGTACCAGGGATTCACACGGACCGCGTCGGTGCCGCGCCGCGCCAGCGCGGCGGCGAGGGCGGCGCTGATCTTCGCCACGCAGCCGGCGCCACCACACTCAGCGACGAAACGGCCGCCCGGCTTGAGCGCCCGCCACACGCCGGTGATGACGTCGTCGGCGCGGTGCATCCAGTGTAAGGCCGCATTGCTGAACACCGCATCGAAGGCGTGAGCGAAGGTGAGATGCTCCCCGTCCATGACCTGCGCATCGAGACCGCGGGCGCGCGCCGCGGCGATCTGCTCAGCGCTCGCGTCGACGCCCACGACGGCGCAGCCGATGGCGACCAGCTTCTCGGTGAGGACACCGTCGCCACAGCCGAGGTCGAGGATGCGCTCGCCAGGCCGCGGCGCCAGCAGATCTACCACGGGCATGCCGAGATCGGCGACGAAGCGGGCGTTGCGCGCATAGCGCTCCGGATCCCAGGTTTGTTGGTGGCTCATTGTGGGGCCCCCTCCGTGCCGGCCTGCGGCGCGATGATCCGCGCCAGCATGTCACCGCTTACTTCGTCGCGTTGTAGATGGGGGTAGCGTTCGCCGCCGTCGTAGTCGAGTGGGTAGGCCTTGAAGAACTCGCCGTTCTCCAGCAGCAGCTCGACGGGACGATGCCGGCTCCTGGTTTCCTTGATCGCGGTGTGCAAACCGTCTTTATTCCACCGCCGCCCGTTGACCGCGACCAACTTCATTCCCGGAGCCACGCCGGCCTTGGCCGCGGGCGATTCGAGCATGACGTCGGAGATCGTGCCGTCCTCGTTCAGGGTAAACCCAAGCGAGAAACGCAGGTCGATGTTCTTGTGCGTCGATTCAGCCGCCTTCTGCATTGGCGAGATGACGTCAGTGTACACCAGCTTCCAGCCACTAGCAGTGACGCCGCCGAGCGGGGCCTGCGCTGCCGTTGATTCAAGGCGCGTCTTCCAGAATGTTTGCCAATCGTACGGCGCGATCTGATTGAGCCCGGCGATCACGTCGTCAAGGGTGTAGGGCACCACGGTTGGTGGTCCGTTCTGGCCGCCGTAGAAGAGACGGCAGAAATCGTCCAGTGATTTCGTGCCGCCGGTCTCACGCCGGATGAGGGTGTCGGCTTCGAGCCACAGGAGCTCGCCCTCCGGGTAGAAATCAACACCGCGCCGCCAGGTACCCCAGTCGGCGCGCGCACCGTAGAGCAGCTGGGCCGCGACCGCGGTGTCGGATAACGGTCGCCAGCTGCGTCCGCGTTGTTGCTCCATGTCGGCGGCGGTCAGTGCCAGGCTGTCGCGATACTCATCAGGCGTCAGCAAGCCGCTGCGCGCGGCCAGGACCTGGCCGAGGTATTCCGTCAGCCCTTCGTACACCCACAACAGGTCGCCGTGCATCGGTGTCTCGAAGCTGCCGGGGGCCAGGTCCGCGGGACGGCGGTACTTCCCGTTCCACGAGTGCGTCATTTCATGGGAGAACAAGCCGGCCGCCATACGCCGCTGATCCTCGTCGAGGAAGCTGCGCTCGGCGACCCGGTCGTCGCTCGACTCGTGATGCTCGAGTCCGAAATGCGCGGTGTGATCGGAGAGCGTGACCAGGAAGCTGTAGCTGGTGTAATGGCGCGCGCCGAAAAGCGCACCGGTCTCGGCGACCAGGCGCTTGAGGCTGGCGGTCATCTCCGGCGGTATCTCGAGGGCGGCGTCACTGTCGGCCGCGAGAAAGACTTGATGGACGACCGGTGCGTCCGCAAGGTTCTCGGTGTGGAAGTGCGCGCCGGCGAGGACCGGCGAATCGATCAGGGTGGTCAGCGACACGGCCTGAAAATCGATCCGATCGTTGCGCTGCTTGGCAACGGGCAGGGCGCTGCCGAAGCTCCACCCGCTCGGCAGACGCAACGTCGCCGCATAGCGCAGGTCATCACTGCGCACTCCTTGTGGGACGAGGACCAGTTGGTTCCAGCTGATGAGGGCCAACTGTGCGGTTGCCGATGCGCCGGACGTGAAGGCGCCGCCGTCCGGAGGGGAGAGGTAGTCGAACGACACGTCGAGGGTATCGGTCCGCTCGGGTACGTCGAGGTGGAAGGCGTACATCTCGACCGCGTCGCGGTGCCACGCGATCGGCTGTCCATCGGCACTGATCTTCAGCCCGGCGATGTCAACCACCGGTCCGGTCGGGGCATGCTCGCCGGGAATCCACTTGGGATAGACGAGCGTCAACGGTCCGGGGTGCACCGGGAAGGTCAACTGCGCATGGAAGAGCTTCTGCGCTGCCTGCCGCGCATCGACGTCAAGCGTGATCGGGCGCGCAGCGTCGGCGCCGTGCAGGGTGGTCGCACTGGCGATGAGGAAGCTCCACACGAGGAGCAGCAGGCGAGGGCGGCGACGGCGCATGAGCGAGTCTGGCAATAATTCCACATCGACAGCCATAAGAGAGGCACCTGTTTCGGGAGCAACCGACGGCGTGTACGCTGGGCGGTCTTCGGCACGCCAGCGACTTACGCCAGCGTCCGCAGCAGCCGGCGCAACTTCGGCGTCGTGGCCAGCGCCTGCCGCCACGTCTTGAGATCATCGGCATCAATGATCAGTGGCGAGCGTTGAAAGCGGCCGTGGGGATCGTAGTGGCAGAAGCGCAGGGCATACTTGCCCTTGGCGTCACCGTCGGTGAACTTCAGCAGCTGGATCGTCGGGTGGTGATACGGCGTGGCAAACTGCGCCTCTTCCTCGACGATGCCGCTGCCCCAGTGCAACGAAAAGGTCTTTGGATCGGATGCCACCTTTGCTTTCTTCGCCATCACGAGGACCTCCACACGTGTAATGAAACACCAAACACGCCGCGTTGCTCAAGTGAAACTGAGCCGATACGTCGCATCGGCCGGCCGAAAATCCTCGCGATTCAAGACGAAGTGCCGCAGTTGGTCATCGTCGATAGACATGCATGTCCTGGGGCGCATTCCCAATCGTTCGAGAACTCGAACCGATCTAGTGTTCGGCGCGTCGGTGGTGGCGAGAATGCGCACGAGGCCGAGCATCTCGACCCCGTAGCGGACGACGGCGCGCGCGGCTTCCGTTGCCAGGCCCTGGTGCCAACATGCGGGTGCCAGGCCGTATAGCAGCTCCACATCGGCGTCCTCGGTTGGGCGGTAGCCGCAGAAGCCGATCAGCGCGGACACGCTCTTCAGCCGGATTGCCCACTGGACGAGGCCCCGCTCTTCGGAGCATGCAATGCTCTCGTGCACGGCGGCCACTGCGCGTGCGCGTGAGATGATGACGTCATCCCAGAGATAGCGGCGCACGGCGGGGTCGATCCACAGCTCGTGCAACGCGTCGATATCTTCGGGTTGCCATGGCTGCAAGACGAGACGGTTGGTCTCGATCGTGGGGAGCTGCATCGTCGGGTTGATAGCGCATCGGCGGCGGACATCTCCACTCTGGCGATGCTGTAAATGGGTGGCCGAATCGTGATAGGAATACATCGGCGGGCGGAACAGTGGAGTTCGCGACGTTTCGGGAAGGCGACGAATGAACGAGTCGGCATTGCTCGAGATTCCAATGATCACGGCGGTCGATCTGCCGTCGGAAGGGTGGGGCGACTGGGTGCTGACGCAGCTCGGCAGCACGCTCGATGCGACAGTCCTGCAGGGCATGCGATTTGTGATCGACGCGATGCTGATGCCACGTCCCGACCACCTGCCCGAGATGCACGCCTCGGCGCGGCCGTTTCTCAGCGGCGAGCTGTGGGAAGAACCGCGCCGCTTCTTTGCGTTTGTCGATGCGCCGGTGGCGCCGGTCTACGTGCGCAGCCGCCATCGTCGCCGCCTCGATGGGGGTGCCGTCATCGCACGCGAGCTGTTCACCGCCTACCAGCCCTATCCGGGGCTCGAAGCGTTCGTCGAGGCTCCGGCCCCTGACGATCGCATTCTCGTTGAGCATTGGACGCATGACGCCGCAGTCCCGCGTGCCACCGTGGTGGCCTTGCACGGCTTCACCATGGGATATCCGCGCATCGATGCGGTGGTGATGTTTGCCGCGGCCTGCTTCCGCGCCGGGTACGATGTGGCGCTGCTCACCCTGCCGTCGCACGGCGCGCGCACGCCACACGGCGCACGCTTTTCCGGCGAGCGGTTTGCCGTGCCGCAAGTGGCGCAGCTCAACGACGCGGTCCGCCAGGCGGTCTACGAGATCCATCTGACGACGGGATGGCTCCGGCAGCAGACGCAGAAGCCGGTGGGGCTCATCGGCCTGAGCCTCGGCGGCTATCTCTCGTCGCTCATGGCGGGACTGACGGCCGACCTCGATTTCGTCATCCCGATGGTGCCGCCGGTGTGCATGGGCGACCTGGCATGGCGTTTCTTTTCCGAGAGCCGGCACTATAAAAGCAACGGCACCGCGGCGTTCTCGCGCGAGGAGCTGCGCGCCGCCTATCGCGTCCATTCACCGCTCACCTACGCGCGACGCATCGACAAGACACGCGCCTTCATCCTCGCCGGGCGCGGTGATCAGATCGTGCCGCCGGAACATCCGCATAGCCTGTGGCGCCACTGGGGCGAGCCCGACATCCACTGGTTCAGCGGCAGCCACCTCGCCCCGTTCCGCCGCGGACAACTGTTGGCGGCAATTCTGGAGCACATCGCGGTGTGTGTCGACGACGGGCGCTGAGAGAACCTTCTCTATTGGTGAACTTCATTCTGCGGCTCCAACCGCCGACATAGAGAGATCTCCCGGCGCCAGCGCGTTGAAGACGGCCTTGGTCCGTGGGTCGACCAGCGTGTCGTGCGTCAGGTGCAGCTTGGGCCGCGCGTACAGCAGACGGACGGCACGGAGGTGCGGCATGCTGAGGTAGCGCTCGCCGTACAAGCGCCGCAGCACGTCGCGCACCGCCGGGGCGTGCCGGCCGCTCATCATCGGGAAAAAATGGTGCTCGACGTGATAGCCGAACTGGAGGTGCAGGGCTTCCACCCAACGCGGCGCGGTGACCGAGAGCGTGTTGGCCAACGGATCGTTGATGTCCGTCAGCGGGTTCAAGAAGTGGTTGGTGGCGATGTACGACATCACCATGAAGTTCGACACCAGCACCGGCAGCACGTAGATGAACAGGAAGTTGTACGGCCCGACCAGCAGCAGCACGGCGATCCAGAAGGCCAGCATCGCGGCCGACTCGGTGTAGACTACGCGTCGTGAGACCCGCGCGTAGTAGTTGTTGCGTTGGCTGTGGAAGGTCAGCACCAGCAGGGAATGCAGCGAGAACCAAATGAACAGGAACACGGCGCTGCGCTTGTAGCGGGAGCCCGGCGCGATGGTTTCCAGTCGGCGGACGACGGCACTCTTCTCCCAGAAACCCAGGCTGCCAAAACCGTCGGGATCCGCGACCGGCTTGCCAGTGTTCCCATGGTGCGCCTGATTGTGCCACGCGGTCCACAGGGTCGGTGAGAGGAAGTAGATCCCGAAGCCGCAATAGCCGACGACCTTCTCGACGATGCGGTTCTTGACCAGGGCATGATGCATCGCCTCGTGTGCCAGGAAGCCCAAACAGCCCCAGCTGTGGCCCGCCAGCAGCGCGGCGAGCCCGGCGACATACCACGGTGGCGCGGCGCGTACGATGTATGCGGCCAGCCCGACGATGAGTGCCACGTGCACCGGCAGCCACAGCAAGCGGCTCGTCGCCGGCTGGAAGACGGTGGCCGGCAGACGGCTGCGAATCTCCCGGGCATACTGTTGCACCGACTGCTGCTCGTAGCGACTTCCTATTGTGTCCATCCAGGCCTCCTTTGTTGCGGACCCCGGTCTACGCTCGCGTAGGTTACGGTTACGTGTCCGTAGATTACGGTTGCGTAACTTAGGCTGCCGGGGTATGCGTTGTCAATATGGCCAGCGCAAAAAAAGAGCGGCAGTCGGGGCGGCTGACGGCGGCGGCCCGCCGCGCACAGTTGATCGAGGTCGGGCGCAGCGTGTTTGCGCAACGCGGATACGAAGCCACCTCGGTGGAAGAAATCGCCGAGCGCGCCAAGGTGTCCAAGCCAATCGTCTACGAGCACTTCGGCGGCAAGGAGGGCCTCTACGCCGTCGTCGTCGATCGCGAGATGGAGTACGTCGTGACCCGCATCTCGGATAGTATCGCCTCAGGCACGCCGCGGGAACGTGTCGAGCGGGCGGCGCTGGCTTTTCTAACGTATGTGAAGGAACAGCCCGATGGGTTCGTCGTGTTGTCGCGCGATGCCCCGGTGGCGCAGGCGCGCGGCGGCATGTCCAGCCTGCTGAACGATGTCGCGAACCGCGTCGCGGACGTGTTTGCCGCCACCTTCAAACAGGCCGGCTACAACCCGAAGGTCGCGCCGATCTATGCGCACGCCCTGGTTGGAATGATCACCTTCGTCGGGCAATGGTGGACTGAAACCCGCAAGCCCGCGGTGGAGGAAGTGGCCAGCCATATTGCCGCGCTGGCATGGATGGGACTGCGCCACCTGCCGAAGCGGCCGGCACTGTCGGTGACGAAGGGAGCCGCATAAGCTTCACGGCGGAAACACGCACGCGCCGCCACACGTGTTCTCGACCGTTCCACCCGCTCGCAGGAACCGACGCGTCTGCTCGATCGCCGCGGGCAGGCGCCGGACCGCTTCGTGCGCCGCGTTGTCCTGCGGGGGCACGTTGCTCGCCGGCGGCAGCGGCGTTGGCTGGACGTCCCACTGCGTGTAGACAATTCCCGTGAGCGGTCCCGGGGCGGCGGTGATGTCGAAGACCGGCTCGACCAGCGGCGCCAGCCCGGTGGCACCGAGGGTCCGCACCTCGACGCGTGTCGCGACGTTGGGGACCTGGGCGTCGCCGAGTGCCTCCTGGATCAAGACATCCTTTTGCGGCACCCCGGAAAGCGGCTGCGCGAGGTGCGGTGCAAACTCGCTCGGATCGGTGTGGTCCCAGAATGACTGCGTGAGCGCGATGAGCAGCTGTTGATCGAGCTTGTCGGGATAGAAGAGATCGAGAATGACGAAGGCGTCCGAGAAGTGCGAGGAGCGCCACATCATCAGCGACCACTCCGCGCCCGGGACATTGAGCACGCCGCGCGGAATGTCGGGCGAGAGCGCGAGGTAGGTCGCACCCTGAATGCCTCCGTTCGAGGCGCCCCAGTAGTAGCGGCTGGCTGGATCGTAGGCCGGATGGCCGTTCACCTGGAACGCAGCATCGGTCGCGAGCCCGTTCATTGCCAAGCGTGTGAGCACCTGAAAGTTCATGTGCCCTTGCTGCAGACGGTCGGTCATGAGGCCGAAGTTGTTCAAATCGGGGAGCACACGCACGCCGATCAGGAGGAAGTCGTTGCTCGTGGTTCCCAGGAAGTCGGTCCCGATCCCCACCATGCAGAGGTCCTCCAGCAGGAAGCGGTCATTCATCAACTCGGATTGCGCGGAGTCGAAGAGGCCATGGCCAATGATCAGCAGCGGCACCGGTCCCGCTGCCGCTGCTGCACAGCGCGGAATGATCGCGGTGAAGGGCCAGTCCGCTGGCGCGCCCATCACCGGCTCACCGTCCGTGCCGAGGCGCAGGAGCGATGGATCCACGCCCACTTCGAAGGACGGCGCTTGGAATGTTCCGTCGATGATGCGCAGCGCGTCCGGGTCTACTGCCGGGTCGGGTTCGACCACGGAGGCGACGGAGTAATCGAGACCACGCGGCGCCGCGGCGAGTACCTGATCACGCATGCGGACCAGGCGAGCGGTGGTGTGCGTCTCGCTCGCGGTGTCGAAGTCCCAGGCCAGCACCAGTGAGGCGCGCTCGATGCCCAGGCGTTTGAAGGCGGCGGCGTCGGTGTCGAGCCGCTGCGCGACCTCGGCGAGCGGCGAGTCGGCGGACAGTTGTCCGTGCAGCCAATCGCCGAACGCGCCCTCCGGCGCCAACGGCTGACCCTGGGCGTCGCGCAGCCCGGAGGTAATCGCCACGGCGTAGCGGCTGGCGTGCTTGAGGCGGACGAGGGGATGGATGAGCAGGGCCTGACGGCTGAGATCCGTCGCGTTCGCATCTAACTCGGCGAAGAAGGGAACCCGCGTTCCAGTCGCAAGATCGACCAGGGTAATTGGGTTGCCGGGGGCGACCGATTGATCGGCGCGTTCCAGAGGGGTCAGCCCCGCGGAATCCACGCCCTGTGGAAACCACGCGATGATCTCGGTGGCAGGGGAGAAACCGTCCAGGGGGCCAATGGATCGTTGCCGCAGCGGATCGCCTTTGACGTTGGCGGGCAGGGTGCCGTCCGGAAACACGACACGCACGCCCGTGGGCGTCGAGGGGTCGTCTTCCTCAAACCACATGTTCGGAAAAGGCGTCAGACACTGATCGCTGGCGAGTGGGCTACAGCCGGTGACGACGTGCGACGGCGGCGGCGCTTCCTGGACGCGTTGGCTCTCGCCGCAGGCGCTGCACAACCACAGCATCGCCGCAAGCAGGGCAATCGACTGGAACGAGCCGCGGTGCCTCCAGTGCCAGCAATGTACGCTGAAGGAGTGCTTCACCACGAAGGGTACGAAGCCTACGAAGGAAGCCCAAAACGGATCGTTGAGATATTCATGGGAGCGTTCGGCCATATCCTTCGTGCCCTTCGTGATCTTCGTGGTCCAGTACGGAAGGTGCACTTATCCCGCGTTGCGTGCGACGGTTGCAAGACCTTGCCGTCAGGGCCGCGGAGCGGTCATTCGGCTTCGGTATGCTTGGGCATCGACGCGCTGATGTCGGTCGAGTTAAACGGCCTTCTCGAGTGAAGAGAGATCGGAACTATTTCTGCGCGTCCGTTCTGCCCCCGTTGCCGCCGGCATCCACCACATGGCGCACGCTCGTCAATAGTGGGTGTTGCAGGCTTGCCAGAAACACCTGCTCGTCGCCCGGCACAAAGTGCTCGAAGGCGCGAATCACCATGTTGAGCTGGTGCGTGCCGCGGCTCATGCTCCCCCATTCGGTCAGCGTGTAACCGACACCCGGGCAGTTCCCCGGCACCCGCTCCGGCGGATCGGGTGTGCGGTCCGCGATCGCGTAGAGGGCGCTGTGCAGTGCCTGCAGCGTCGGGCTGACACGTAACGCGTGGATGAACGTGCCTTCCGGGCCGGTGACCCCGAACCAGTTGGTGGCGATGCCGTTGACCGCGGGCAGGGGCCGATCACAGCCAATCGGTACGGGGGCCTGACCAGCGGCGAAGATGCGGGCGTCGCGAAGCCCGTCGAAGTCCAGAAAGATCCGCACCGTCAGGTCGCCGAATACGTAGCGCAGATCGAACGGCAGCTGGACGATGATCGGGCTCTCGGAAAAATCAGCGGTGTAGAAATCCTCAGCGACAATCTTTGGGGGGCTCAGCCCATAGCCGAGACGGACACTCAAGCCCGTGCGCTGGATCAACCGGATCGGGCCGCTTTTCCAGGCCAGGGGCGTCGACGTCACATCCTCTTCGGTGCGATCAAACTGTAAGAGCCCCCACAGCACGCGCGCGGTGACGCGCGCCTTCATCCGGTCCAGGAGATTGCGGCCGTAGGCTCGCGTGCCATCCTTGAAGCTGAACGCCGTCGGCACATTGGTGCCCAAGGTGAGCGTGTAGCCGCGGGCGCGGATGACGCGCGCCTCGACATCGTACTCGACGTCGCGGCGGCTCGCGGCCGGTGCCACCGCGTCAACGCGCAAGTACGCCCAGCGGATGGCACCCGTGAGCGGGTCGGTTACCTGAATTTCAGCGGCGCCGGCGAGCGCCGCATGCTCTCCCAGATCGCGGGCCGCGAAGACGAGCAGGTCGTTGTCATCGAAGACATTCGGGGAATCGTCGTGCGACGGCTCGGGCCCATTGGGGAGCGCCAGCTGTCCGCTGGCATCACGTTCGTCGACCTGGAAGGGGATGGCCTCCGGGGCGCCATTCGTGACGTGCCACAGGGACAGTCGCGGCACGGCGACACGGAAGTCTGGCGGGAACTCGCGCCCTTCCACACTCACCACCTCCCAACCACGCTCGCTTTCGAACGTAGCAGCCGCGACGCCGGGAACGCTGAGAAGCAGGAGCGCCGCCAGTAGCTGCGGTGCGAGTCTCTTGCTCGCTTCGGGGACGGCCCGGTTCATGATGCGTAAGCACTCTCACATAGCGCGCCCATTCCCGACAACCCCCAGGCCCCGAAGCCCGTTCCTTCACCCCTTCGCCGCGCCGTCGGTGCCGATCCGCGCCCCGATCTCGCGGCGCATCGCCGCCGCTTCGGGGCGTGGGTCCGCAGTCGTCACGGCATTGGCGCCGAGTTTCTCGGAGAGCAGCATCGCCAGCAGCGCCTGGAGGATGTTGTTGCCGCCGCCAAGGACGCTGGGTGCCGTGCCCCCATGGCCGTTCTCGGTGCCGCCAATGACGATCTTGGGGACGATGTCGACGTGCGCCTGCTCGATGGCTTCGGCAAAGCGGGTCATGACCTGCTGGGTCAGCTGCAGCTGTGGGCCGCCATAGGCGCGCACTTGTTCCTCGATGGCCATTGCCTGTGCGATGCCGACGCGCGCGGCGCGTTCAGCCTCCGCCTGGGCGAGCGCTTGCACGCGTTTGCCTTCGCCTTCGCCGAGCATGCGGATTTTCTCGGCCTCCGCATGCGCCAGCGCCTGGATCTGTGCCGCTTGCTGCTGCGCCCGGGCGTATTCGGCCTTGCCCTGGTTGGTCTGCGCGATGATCGACAGCTCAGACTCCGTGAGCGCCGTTTGCTGCTTGGCGCGCGCCTCCGCCTCGCGCAGCTCGCGCTCCTTGACGGCGGCCTTTTCCTGCCGGTTGTAGGTTTCGACCTGTTCCTCGGCGATCTGCCGTGAGCGCAGCTGAATCAAGATCTGCTCAATTTGCCCGCCGCCCTTACCGGCGGTCGGTGTGCCGATCAGCACTTCCTGCAGCTCCAGATTGTAACGCCCGAATTTCTCCTTCATCTCCTCGCCCGCGATTTGCTGAATGGCGCTGCGATCCTGCAGCAATTGGATCAGCGTGCGCGTCTGCGCGATGTTCTTGAAATAGGCGGAGACCATCGGGTCGAGGGTTTGCTCTACCAGCTGCTTGATGTCGCCGAAGCGCTGCACCACCAGCGGAGCCTTGCGGTAGTCGATGTGGACGACCACCGACAACGGCAGCGACGGCTCGAACGCATCGCGCGTGATCAGTGACACCTCGGCGAGGTTCTCATCGTAGTGATGCGAGCCGGTCTCGGCGCGGTTCCACTTCAGGATGAAATTCGTGGTTGGCACCATCAGCACGTGGCCGGCGTAAGTATTGAACGCGTACTTTCCCGGCAGCAGCGGGGTCTTCCAGACGCCGCGGTGCTCGCTGTCGACGAGCTCGCCGTGCTTGTACTCATCGCCGGACAGATCGACGCCGGTTTCTCCGGTATACGACACGACGACACCGACGGTGCCCACCGCGACGACGGTCTTTGGGGTCATTTCTACCGTCGCGAAAAGCCGGTTGATGTAGTAGGTCCCTTCCACCAATACCTGCAGTTGCCGGCCGCGCCGGCCGCCGGCGCGCAGAAAACGCTCCGGATCCTGGAAGTTGTTGTGATAGGTCGGCGCATCTTGCGGATCGTCGCCGACCAGTGCCGCGATAATCTGCCCGGGTGGCAACGACGCACCGTCGTGCACCGTGACCACGCCGATCAAGTCGTCCTTGTCCTTGATCACCACCGGCTCGAAGCCCTGGCGCGCCTCGATGAGATCGGCCATGCCGGTCAGCAATTCGCCCTCGGAGCTCTGCAACGGCAGGCAGTACACCCCATCGTCGGTGATGACGACAAACTGCGCGAGATTGAGGGCGTACGTGCCTTCCCGCAAGATGGCCCGTTGCGGCCCGCGTTGGCCGCCGCCGCGGAGGAATGCGGCGGCGTCCTGGAAATCGGGTGGCCCGTCATACGCCGCGAGTGTCTGCGTCGCCGGCAACGGCTGGCCGTCGCGGGCGAAGACGTAGCCGATCTTGCCCTGCGGGATGGTCACCAGGGGCATGATGTGCACGCGATACTGCAGCGGCATCATCACGTGCAGACCGCCGCGCAGCACGTGCGGCTGAAAGCCGGCTTCGCTGTTCAGCGCAATCAGGCCCGACGTTACGGAGCCGTGCCGACTCCAGAGCTTCTCCACGAGCCCGACGCGCGTGTTGGAGATGTAACGCACAGTGCCCGTGAAGTAGAGGAGTGCGGCCACGACGATCAGGCTCGTGATGGCGAGTAGCAACGGGTCGGAAAATCGCAGTGCGTCTCGAAGTACACCGAACATGCTTCCCTCCTTCTGTGTGACGCTGCTGGAAGTCTAGCACCCAAACCGTTGTACGTCACAAGGTGTTGCGTGCTAGCCAGCAGCTAATTCAACGCATTAGCCATCCCGCCAATCGATACGATTCGTGAGAAGCATCATGCGCCGGATTCTCGCGGCTGCGATCACCGCCGCGGCGAACGGCTCCCAACGGATAAGATGCCGATACGTCGGCGAACGGTTCGGTTCTTGAATAGCGACTGGAGCAACGAAATGCAGACCGGTGGGGAGGCCGGCATTGCGTGCATGAGGGAGTGACTGCGATGCCCGAAAGCGAAGCGACAGCAGCCGTGGCGGAAATTCTGGCCAGTTATCCGCCGCGCCGGGAGCATTTGATTCCGGTCCTGCAGGAGATCCAAGAGCGCCAGGGGTACCTTTCCCAGGAGGGCGTGCGTGCCCTGGCGGTCGCCAGTGGTATTTCCGAAAACGAGATCTACGGGGTAGCGACGTTCTACGCCCAGTTCCGCTTCCAACCTCCGGCCGAGCACACCATCCACGTATGCGAGGGCACCGCCTGCCACGTGCGCGGTGGTCCGCAGCTCATGCACGACTTCGAAGAGCGCCTGAACATCAAGGCCGGCGAGATGACCCCAGATCATGAATTCGGTCTCGCGCGTGTGGCGTGTGTCGGCTGCTGTGCGCTGGCTCCCGTCGTGCTCGTCGATGGTAAGGTGCGTGCCGGGATGAAGCCCAAGCAGGTGCGTGGACTGCTGGTCCAACTGGGGCATCAGGGGAACGGCAAAGCCGCATGACGTTCCTGAACGACGCCTCCGTCGCGGCGCGGGCACACTGGCAGGCGCTGGAAACCAGCCCGGTTCCGGTTTTCTTCGTCGGCACCGCGACCTGTGGCCTGGCCGCCGGGGCGGGGGAGACGCTCGCGTACCTGCGGGCCGAGATCGACGCCGGCAATCTTCAAGGACAGGTCGTTGAAACCGGCTGCCTCGGTCCTTGCTCGCTCGAACCGCTGGTCATCGTGCACAAGCCCGGGGTGCCGCGCATTTGCTTTGGCAACGTCGGTCCGGCCGAGATGCACCAGATTCTCAAACGCCATGTGCTGGGAAACGACCCGTGTGCCGAGTGGGCGCTGGGCAGCCTCGGCGCCGGCAGCGTCGATGGGATGGGCGCGCTCGCGGATCACCCCATGATGCGCGGACAGGTGCGGCGCGTCTTGGCCAACTGCGGGCGCATCGATCCCGAGAATATCGAGCACTACTTGGCGCAGGACGGCTACCGCGGCTTCCTGCATGCCCTGGAGATCGGCCCGGAGCACGTGGTCGACGCGGTCAAGCAAGCCGGCCTGCGCGGGCGCGGTGGCGCCGGCTTTCCGACCTGGCGCAAGTGGGACACCTGCCGGCAGACACCGGCGGACCAGCGCTACCTGATTTGCAACGCCGACGAAGGTGATCCCGGCGCGTTCATGAACCGCTCGCTCATCGAAGGGGATCCGCATGCCATCCTCGAAGGGATGTTGGTGGCCGCCTTCGCCCTCGGCGCCAGCAAGGGCTACATTTACTGCCGCGCTGAGTATCCGCTGGCGCTCGCCCGACTCAAAGTCGCGCTGGTGCAGATGCGCAGCATGGGATTACTGGGCGAGCGGATTCAGGGCTCGGAGTTTTCCTTCGACATCGAGATCAAGAAAGGTGCCGGGGCATTCGTCTGCGGCGAAGAAACCGCGCTGATTGCTTCGATTGAAGGCCGCCGCGGTATGCCGCAGCCGCGCCCGCCATTCCCGGCGGTGAGCGGACTGTGGGGCAAGCCGACCATCATTCAGAACGTCGAGACGCTCGCCAACCTACCGCTGATCTTGCGCAACGGCCCCGCGTGGTACGCCGAAATGGGCACCGCGGCGAGCAAGGGCACGCGCAGCTTCGCGCTGGCGGGCAAAGTCAAACGCACGGGGCTGATCGAAGTGCCGCTCGGGACGACGCTCCGGCAGATCGTCGAGGAGATCGGCGGCGGTAGCTCGGACGGCAAGCCGATCAAGGCGGTGCAGACCGGCGGTCCCTCGGGAGGCTGCATCGCGGCCGAGCACCTCGACCTCCCGGTTGACTACGAGTCACTGGCGCAAGCCGGCTCGATCATGGGCTCCGGTGGCATGATCGTGCTCGACGCCGACACCTGCGCCGTCGATCTGGCGAAGTACTTCATCTCGTTCACGCAAGCCGAATCGTGCGGCAAATGTCCGCCCTGCCGCGTCGGGACATACGCCATGCAATATCTCCTCGAGCGCATCGCCGGGGGCGATGGGAAGCCCGAGGATCTTGTTCGGCTGCAAGATCTCGCGCACACCGTGGCGCGCGGCTCGTTGTGCGGCCTGGGCCAGACGGCGCCCAACCCGGTGCTGACCACGTTGCGGTATTTCGGCCAGGAGTACCGCGACCATGTCGAAAGACACCAATGCGAAGCGTTCGTCTGCCGCGCCATGATTCAGCACCGGATCGATGCCGAGCGCTGTCCGGGGTGCACCGCGTGCGTGAAGGTGTGCCCCGCCGAAGCCATCAGCGGCAGTCGCGGCACCGCGCACGTGATTAACCCGGAGGCATGCTCACAGTGCGGCTCGTGCTTGAGTGTGTGTCCGCCGAAGTACGCGGCGGTCTACCGCATCAGCGGTGCGCTGACACGTCACGAAGAGCGGGCGCACAAGGCCGATGCGGCTGCCGGCCAGGCTGCCTGACGGGTGAGCGGAGGAGCTGTGGAACTGACCATCGACAACCAGACTCTGACGGCGCGTGCCGGCGAATCGGTGCTGCACTGTGCGTTGCGGCACAACATCGACATCCCGCACCTCTGCACGCACCCGAGCCTGCCCGCCTTCGGTGCCTGCCGGATGTGTGTTGTGGAGATCGACGGTCTGCGCGGTTTCCCGGCTTCCTGTACGACACCGGCAACCGCGGGGATGGTCGTGCGCACGCACACCGCGGCGCTGCAAGACCTGCGTCGCGGCATCCTGGAGTTGATCCTGCTCGAACACCCCAGCAGCTGTTTGGTGTGCGAGAAGATGGAACTGTGCGAAGAGTTCCGACCCGGCGCCGCCAAGGCCGGGCGGACGGTTGGCTGCCACACCTGCAACAACAAGGACGGATGTGACGTCCGCAGCTTGTCTGACGAGTTGGGGGTGAAAGACCTCCCGGTGCCTCCGGTTTATCGCAACATACCGCTCGAGCGCTCGGATCCGTTCATCGATCGCGACCTCAACCTGTGCATTCTGTGCGGTCGCTGCGTGCGCATCTGCAAAGCGCATCACGGCCAGAGCACCATCGACTTCGTCGGCCGTGGCAGCCAGACGCGCATCGGTGAGGCGTTCGGCCGCTCGCTTGCCGACGCCGGCTGCCGCTTCTGCGGCTCGTGTATCGATGTGTGTCCGACGGGCAGCCTCGCCGATCGGTACGCAAAATGGTTCGGCGCGCCGGCGCGCTACGTCTCCACGACCTGTACCTTGTGCGACGAGGCGTGCGCGATCACGGTGCACACCAACGCGCGCCGGCACGCGGTCATGGCGCGTGGCGTCAACACGCGCCAGCCGATCTGCGTGCTTGGCCGCTTCGCGATCCCCGAGCTCTTGAACGGAACCAGCAGGCTGAAGAAGCCGCAGATCCGCGTCGGCGAACGTATGCGCGACGTCCCGTGGCCGCGGGCGCTGGCCGAGGCGGCCGAGCGCCTGCAACCCTTCATCGGCGACGGGTTTGCCCTGGTGTGCGACAGCAGCCACACGCTCGAAGACCGCCACGTGTTCCACAAATTCACGTCCGACGTCATGCATTCCCCGCACTACATCGAGATCCGGCCGGACCGGCGCGGAGTGTCGCGCGCGCTGCTGCCGGACGGCGTGCGGGCGGCGTTGCTGACCGGTGACTTCGTCGATCGCGAGCGTCTCGAGCGGCTCGACCTGCTCATCGTGCAGGATTGCTATCCCACGACAGCCAGTGAACGAGCCGTGATCCTCCTGCCGGTTGCCGCATTGGCGGAAGTCGATGGCACGTTTGTCGACGGCCAGGGGTTGATGCGGCCGTTGCACCAGGCATGCGAGGCGCCGGGTGTCGCGCGGCCCGATTGGCAGATCATCTGTGAGCTTGCCGGCGCGATGGGAGCGCCGGGATTCGCCTACGCTTCGGCAAAGGTCATTGCTGCTGAAATGAAGGCCGTAGGGGCCCGTCTGCGACTCAGGCGGTCAGCGCCGCCGTTGGCTGCAAGCGATCCCACGCAGCGACGAACCCATTTTCGCGGCCACTGTTTGGAAGAAAAAGTGTCCGGGCTGCGTGACCTCTCGGTCGGCCAGCCGTCGGCGGCGGTGGCGGTGGGAGGGTGAGCCGTGTTTGAAATCATCAAGAAGCACGAGGTTGCTCCGAACGTGCACGAAATCATCATCCGAGCGCCGGCCATCGCGAAGAAGGCGCGGCCCGGCCAGTTCGTCATCATGATGGTCGACGAAAAGTCCGAGCGCGTGCCCTACACGTTGGCCGATTGGGATCGTGCCGCCGGCACCGTGACTCTCGTGGTCCAGGAAATGGGTCAGTCGAGCCGCAAGCTGGTGATGTTGCGCACCGGCGATCATGTGGCCCATCTCGTCGGTCCGCTTGGCGTACCGCTAGAGATCGATCACTTCGGCACGGTGGCGCTCGCCGCTGGTTGCTACGGCATCGGCGCCATCCTCGGCATCGCCCGCGCCATGAAGGCGGCCGGGAACCGGGTCATTTCCATTGTCGAGGCCGACAGCCAATATCTGCACTACTTCCGCGCCGAGCTGGAAGCCGCGTCTGACGAGCTCATCCAGACCACCATCGACGGCTCCAACGGCGTCAAGGGACACTCGGTCGACATCGTGAAGCGCAAGCTCGAAAGCGGTGAGTCGATCGACCGCGTGATCGCGGTCGGGTGTCTGTTCGTGATGATGCTGGCCGGCAAGGTGACGAAGCCCTACGGAGTGAAGACCTTCGTGGCACTGAATCCGATCATGCTGGACGGCACCGGTATGTGCGGCGCGTGTCGCGTCAACGTCGGTGGCCAGACCTTGTTTGCCTGTGTCGACGGCCCGTTCTTCGATGCGCACGCCGTGGATTGGGGCGAGCTGCGTGACCGCCGAGTGGCGTACAGCAATGAGGAAATCGACGCCGTTGCCAGCACGGCGCCGGTGGAGCACCGCGGCAGCCGGTCTTGTATGGCGTGAGCGTATGGCGATGGCACAAGCGGCGAAGAAGAAGGACATTCCCCGGCAGCTGATGCCTGAGCAGGCACCGGAAGACCGCGTCAATAACTTCGAAGAGGTGCCCTACGGTTTCACCCCAGCGTTGGCGATGCTCGAAGCGTCGCGCTGCATTCGGTGCAAGAAGCCAAAGTGCGTGCCGGCGTGCCCGGTCAACGTCGACATCCCGGCTTTCGTCGCGCTCATTCAAGAAGGCAAGTTCCTCGAGGCGGCGCGTCAGATCAAGCAGGACAATGCCTTGCCGGCGGTGTGCGGGCGTGTCTGTCCGCAGGAAGAGCAGTGCGAGGGCTCGTGTGCCATCGGCGTCAAGCACGAGCCCGTTGCCATCGGCCGCCTCGAACGGTTTGCGGCCGACTACGAGCGCCATCACGCCGCCGTGACGCTACCTGAGCTGCCGCCAAAAACCGGCAAGCGAGTTGCCGTGGTGGGCGGCGGGCCGGCGGGTCTCACGGTCGCCGGCGACCTGATGCGCAAGGGCCATTACGTGACCGTGTTCGAAGCGCTGCAAGAACCCGGTGGCGTGCTCATGTACGGCATCCCCGAATTCCGCTTGCCCAAGGAAATCGTACGCGCCGAAGTCGACTACTTGCGGCAGCTCGGCGTCGAGTTCGTCCTGGACTACGTCGTCGGGCGCAACAGCACCATCCGTGAGCTGCTCGACGACGAAGGCTACCACGCCGTGTTTGTCGGGACCGGCGCGGGCCTGCCGTCGTTCATGGAGATGCCGGGTGAAAATCTCATCGGCGTCTATTCCGCCAACGAGTACCTGACGCGCGCGAATCTGATGAAGGCATATCTGTTTCCCGAGTACGACACGCCGCCGATTCGGCGCCAGCGTGTCGCCGTCATCGGCGGCGGCAACGTGGCCATGGATTCGGCGCGCACCGCGTTGCGGCTCGGCGGCGAGGTGACCATCGTCTACCGGCGCGCCCGCGAGCAGATGCCGGCGCGCACCGAGGAAGTGCATCACGCGGAGCAGGAGGGCGTGAAGTTCAGCTTGCTGACCAATCCAACGCGGGTGCTTGGCGACGCGCGCCATCGCGTCACCGGCATGGAGTGCATTCAGATGGAGCTGGGGGAGCCCGACGAGTCGGGGCGCCGCCGTCCGGTACCCAAGCAGGGCTCCGAGTTTGTGATGGAGGTCGACACGGTCATTGTCGCGATCGGCAACAAGCCCAACCCGCTGGTGCCGCGCACCACGCCCGAGTTGCAGGTTACGAAATGGGGTACCGTCGTCACCGAGCCGCAGACGATGCAGACATCGATCCCCGGCGTCTTTGCCGGCGGTGACATCGTCTCCGGCGCCGCCACCGTCATCCTCGCCATGGGCCAGGGTCGCATTGCGGCGCGGGCGATGGATGCGTACTTGCGAGGTGAGGACGTTGCTCAACCGCATTGAGACTGTAATGCCGCTCTCGCCTCCGACTGTGAGCTCGGCGCGGCAGCGCCGCCAACGTGAATGGAAGACGATCGAGGCGATGATTGGGTTGTATTGCCGCGATCTGCACGCGTCGCGCGGTCAGCTGTGCCCGGGATGTACCGAGCTGACGACCTATGCCCGCCTGCGGTTGGAGAAGTGCCCGTACGGTGACGGCAAGCCGACGTGTGCGAAATGCCCGGTGCATTGTTACAAGCCGGCTTGCCGCGAGCGGGTGCGGGAAGTGATGCGTTATGCGGGCCCCCGATTACTGCTGCGTCGCCCGATCCTGACGATCCGCCACCTGCTCGACGAGCGTCAAGCCACTCCGGATCTACCCCGCAAGCGCAAACGGCCGGAGACGCAGTCCCCCGTTCTGGGAAAGGCCTGAATCAGCAACGCAGAGGTGTAATCGCAGGTCTTCAGCCAGAGACGAGCTTCACGGCTCACGGCTGCGCGCTGTTGTCCGCCCGATGCAGGTTCGACTCGCGCACGGTCTGGAGGCCCGCGCTGGTGCGGATGCGCGACTGCACGAACAGCGCGCTACGACTGGCGATGGCGGGCATCACAGGCTGCGGCTGCGGGCTGGGATCGCTGACCACCGCCAGTCCCTGCGACGCGAGGCCGTCCGCAAAGCACTCGGGATCGGCGGCCGGGTGCCATGCGAGCTGATCCGCCGTGCCGAAGTCGCTCGCCACGAACGCCTGAACGCAGCCGGCGCGACCGTCGGGCGCGATCTGCAGGGCGACGGCGGCGGCGCGCTCTTCGGGTTCAGTGAGCGCCAGCGGGCTCCACACGCAGGTGCCATTGTGGCAGACCCTGACCTGAAGTCGGAGCTTCTCGGTATCGGGATTACCGCTGCCTCCGTCGGCACCGCGCGAGCGGTCGGCGCGCACCTTGCCGCGGCAGAGGAGATAGGACGAGATCCCGGCTTCAGCTTCGGTGCGGGCGGCGGCGATGCACGCGAGCGCGTCGCTCGTGGCTCCGACGGACGGCACCGTCTCCCACCAGGACGCGGGTGTTGCGTTGGCGGAGCGCCACGCGAACGCCTCGGCGAATGTCGAACCCGCCGCCGGTGCCGAAAGGAGAATACGGTCACCCGGCTCGACGATCTCCGCTGTGGCGGGCGCCGCGGCGAGCAGTCGGACTGGCTGCGCCGGCCCGCGGTCATTGAGCTGCAGCCACGGCGTGTCGGTCTGCATGATCTGTGCGCCGAGCGCGACGCGGGCTTGCTGATCCTCGACGCTGAAGGCGCCGTCGATGCGCACCAGACCGTGTCCGGCAAGGAAGGGCGCGAGATTCGGATCGGCGGTGTCTTCGACCTGGAGGAACGGCGAGCGCCGCCGCGCTTCCGCCAAGTCATCGCGTGATAGATCCTGCTGGATCTTTGCCGGTAACGTGTCCCAGTCGAGCTTCCACGAGGAGGCCATCGAGAACGCGCTGCGCGCGAACAAGCTGCCGTGGAGGGCGAAGGTGGCCCAGTCGACGGTGCCCTTCGCGGCCGGTCCCAGGTCGTCGAAGTTCGACAGCACGCTCACGAGAAATCGGCCGCGCGCCTCCGCCAGTGTCGGCCAGCCACCCCGGCTCAGGCAATCGAGGAAGCCCGGCTCCGGATCTCCCTCGCGTGCACCGCAGCGTGCCAGGATATCGCGCGGACGGATCATCCACGGGCCAATCTCCGATTCGATGATGGCCTCGAAATCCTCCACGCTGTGATCGGCGTCGAAATTGGAGGCGGTGAATTCTTTCAGCTCGATGATCACGTGCACCGCCTCGTGCTCGGGCAGTGCATACTGCAGGAGGCGCAGCGGCCGCAGACAGTCGGCGAAGTCGTCACACAGCGAGTTGCCGGGCGCCGTGTGGTAGACGCGGTAGCGATGCGCCACGTTGTGATTGGGGTGCACATCGAGCTCGATGGCGCGCACGTGCTCGGCGAGCAGCTGATCGAGCAGGTTCTCCTGCACCCCGCTGGCGAAGAGGTCGTTGGGTGTGCCGCGGTCGACCCAGTAGGAGTTATGCGTGCCGATGAGCCACGCCTGGTCGAGCGGTACGTGCGCCGCCGCTCCCGTGTCTGCGCGTGTCGACGAACTCTCCGAGCAGGCGGCGACGAGCGCGCCGAGGGCCGCGACGACGACCAGCGACCACGCAACGCTCCAATGGCTCACCCGGTCAGGCATTCTGGTTCTGTTCGTGATCATCTCGCAATTGATCAGGGGAATGTGGCGAAAGAACAGGCGACTTTATGGACTCCACCCCATTGATTTTGCAAGCCGGAGTTTGTGAAAGGCAGCCTGTCCTCGTTTTGGGCGGTTGGCGTCCAATACGAGCCGCGACTCATCGCCACGCGGTCAGGCAATCTCGTAGTCGGAGCGAAACGCTTGGGCCTCGCTGCCTGCCTCGACAGCCGCTGCCAGCCAGGGCACGGCGGCTAGGCTGCGCCTCGGAACACGCACACGCTGAACGGGAGCGTAGGTTCGAAATACCACGTCCCAGATCGGCGTCGTGACGCCGTGATTGGAGTTGGGCCGGCTGAAGTGGTGGTGGAGGTGATGACGCGCGGCCCAGCGGCTGTACGCACTGCGGGGACCATTCACGTGTATGGACTGGTGCAGCCACTCGTAAGTCGTCCAACCCAGAGCCACAGCTGCAACACATCCCAATCCCGCGGAAACACCGAGGGTGCCGCCAACAATGAGCAGCAACCCAGCAAGCACCGGAACCGCCCCCCGGATCTTCAGCCTGACCGGCGTGAAATAGAGGATGTTGCCGTGGTGTTTCAGGTGCTCCGCTGAGATCAGTATCCGTCCTTTGGGAAGGTGGCCGAGCCAGAAATGGATCGCGTACTCCAGCAACGTCCAGCCCGCAAGGCCCACAACGAAACTTTCGATAAATGACATCATCCGACCATCTCGCAGCCTGGGGTCTCTCGGTGGCTGTTCATATCCCAGACATCAGCAACCAGGAACCAGGGATCGCGCGATTCTTCGTCCACGCCCCCGAAAACCGTTCGATCAGCTTCGGCCAGATGTCCGCCGGGCGTAGCTCGAAAATGGTTGCGGCGTCCCCTGAACCCAGCAGCCAGTCCCCACGCGCAATTTCGCGCTCGAGTTGTCCCGGGCCCCAGCCGGCGTAGCCTGCGTAGGCGCGCAGGCGACGGTCCGTCCTTCCCTTGCGGGCGAAGGCGTCGCGCAAGGTGCTCATATTGCCGGTGGCGTAGACATCGTCGAGAATCTTCTCTGCCTTCGCCGGCGCGCTGTGCGCATGCACGAGCAACAGCATCACGTTGGTGCCGACCGGGCCACCTAGGAAGACGCGGTCCGGGCGATCATGCAAAGCCTTTTCGTCCGGCAATACCTCGGCCAATCGCATCTTTGTCGGATGGTTGATGACCACGCCGATGGTTCCACCCGCATCGGTGTTCAGCACCAAGATGACCGTCTCGGCAAAGTTGGGATCGAGCAGCGCCCGGCTGGCGATCAAGAACCGCCCCTTTACCGGTTGCGCGGGAGCGGACGGCTGCTCACTGTGAACGGCGGCGGGCGTGAACCCCAGCGCGGTCAGGGCGCGCCCGGGCGCGTCCTGAGCGGGGAGCATGAACCGCGGTGTCTCGGATACGCGCGGCATGGACCAGGGACCGGAAGCTATCTGCGGCGAAAGTCCGAGACACAGCGCTGCAGTGAACGGGAGGGAGAGCACGCTCGCCAGCGCACGTACGCTCATCAGCCCATTCTTGCAGATGCGCGACGCCCACGATAGGCAGGCAGTCTTCTGTTCCTCAAAATCCTGCTCGGAGATCAATCGTGAGGAGAATGACACATGCCTAATCTGCGAATGTTTCCCGCCACGCGCGTGGCCCGCCGACTGCTGTCGTTGCCCGAGTCGCTGTTCGCACGCCTGACGGGCCGGCAACGCGTCGTGCGCGATGGCCGGGTCTTGAACCGGCGCGTGCAACTGCTGCTCGCCGTGGGCGCGCGCACCGGCCAGGGCCAGCTGAAGTTCAACGTGGCGGCCGCGCGGGCGCATCTCCGGCACTTTGGCCGGATCGGCATGCCGCTCGTGACATCGGTCCACATCGTCGACCGCCGCATCCCGGGGCCAGGCGGCGAGCTGCCGGTTCGCGTCTACCGCAAGTTCGGCGCGGCGGCGACACCCCCGGCGATCGTCTACTTCCATGGTGGCGGCTGGGTGACCGGCGACCTCGAGACCCATGATGGCACGTGCCGCCTGCTGGCCGAGGTGACGGGATGCGTCGTGGTGGCTGTCGACTATCGGCTGGCGCCGGAGCACCCGTTCCCGGCCGCCATCGACGATGCGGTGGCCGCGTATGTGTGGGTGCATCAACATAGCGGCGAGCTGTCGATCGAGCCGGGGCGTGTCGGTGTCATGGGCGACAGCGCCGGCGGCAACCTCAGCGCCGCGCTCGCCCTTGAGGCCCGCGGACTCAACGTTCCACCACCGGCAGCGCAGGGATTGATCTATCCGGCGGTGGATCTGGAGATGCGCGCCGCATCCCACGAGACCGTGGGCACCGGGTTCGGCTTGGATCGCGCCGCGATAGAATGGTTCCGCAGCCAGTACCTGCCGCCACCGGACGACTGGCGATCGCCGCGGGTCTCGCCCCTCCTGGCGGGCGATTTGTCGGGGCTTGCGCCCGCCCTCGTCGTGACCGCGGGCTTTGATCCGTTGCGTGACGAAGGCAAGGCCTACGCCGACGCCCTGGCGGCGGCCGGCGTACCAGTGCGCTATCGCTGCTACGACGACATGATCCACGGATTCTTCAGCATGGGCATCCTGCCCGAGGGCATGGCGATTGCCACCGAGGTCTGCCAGGCCATGGGCGAGCTCATGCACGCGGGGCGCTGACGCGGTGTACGTCAACCACGACCCGTCGAAATCCCGCAATCAATCCGCCGCCAGCTTCTTGACCTTTCCGGCGTCATCGGTATCCTCGTAGAATTTCGACAGGAGGGTTTATCGTTATGAGCAGTGCAGGACTTAGCATCGATGATCTCATGAGCCGTGGCAAAACCGGACGCGAAACAAGCAAGCTCATGAATGTGAAGGTTCCCAGCGGGATACTGGAGCGCATCGCCACCGTTGCCGACAAGCTGCGGACGAGCAAGACGGAGGTCGTGATTGCCATTCTGAACGAGGGTTTGGATCGGGCGGACAACGAGCTGAAGGGATGGAAGGCGCCGCCGAAACCGGTGATCCCCAAGAACCGCCGGTGCACCGTCGCCGGGTGCGATCGGGAGAAGGTCGCCAAAGGCCTGTGCGCGACGCACTACCAAGCGGAGCGGCGCGCGGCGATGGGGTGATCCGACCGATCGACACGCTCACGCAACGCGCGACCGCGCTGCTCGCCCAGATGAATCTGGACGAGAAGCTCCATGTACTGTCCGGCGATCTGCCGGTCGTGCGTGGGTTGATCGAAGCCTCGCTGGCGTACGGGGTACGGCCGTTCGTGGCCGGGGCGCTGCCGCGGCTCGGTCTGGCGGGGGTGCGTTTCTGTGACGGGCCGCGTGGCGTCGTCGTGCCGGGGTCCACCTGTTTCCCGGTTTCGATGGCGCGCGGCGCTACGTGGGACCCGGCGCTCGAGGAGCGTGTCGGTGCGGTCATGGGCGCCGAGACGCGCGCCCATGGCGGCAATCTGCTCGGCGCCGTGTGTATCAATATCCTGCGTCATCCGGCCTGGGGACGGGCACAGGAGACCTACGGCGAAGATCCGCATCACGTCGGCGAGATGGCGGTCGCCCTGGTGCGCGGCATTCAACGCCACGTCATGGCGTGCGTGAAGCACTTCGCGGCCAACAGCATGGAGAACGCCCGCTTCACGGTGGATGTCCGCATCGGTGAGCGCCCCTTGCGCGAGGTGTATTTGCCGCACTTCAAGCGCTGTGTCGACGCCGGCGCCGCCTGCGTGATGAGCGCGTACAACCGGGTGAACGGCGAGCGCTGCGGCCACAGTCGTCGTCTGCTGCGCGACATCCTCAAGACCGAGTGGGGTTTCGAGGGCTTCGTCATGTCCGACTTCCTGCTCGGTATTCGCGATGCCCGCGCCGCCATCGTGGCCGGTCTGGATCAGGAAATGCCGTTGCGCTGGCGTTTCAGAGGGCTGCGGCGGTTGGTGGACTCCGGGGCGGTTCCCACTGCGGCGATCGACGAAGCTGTGGTGCGCATTGTCCGCCAGCAGCTGCGCTTCGCCGCAGCGCCCGCGGCCGCGGAGCTCGCCGCGCCCGGGTGTGCGGCGCACCGTACGCTTGCTCGTGAGGTGGCGGAGAAGGCCATCGTGCTGTTGCAGAACGGTCCGGCTGCGGCCGGCGCTCCGGTGTTGCCCATCGATCGCACGGCGCTCCGCCGCATTGCCGTCATCGGCCGCCTGGCGGCGCGTGCCAACACCGGTGACCACGGCAGCAGCAAGACGCGGCCGAGCGAGGTGATCACGCCCCTGGCCGGCATCCGTGCCCTCGTCGGGAGTGCGGTGAGCGTCGATTGGGTGGATGGGCGTGATCCGGCGGTGGCGAGTGCTGCGGCGCACGCCGCCGATATCGCCATCGTCGTGGCCGGCTACACGTACCGCGACGAGGGCGAGTACGTCGTCCTGTTCGGCGGTGATCGCGCGGCATTGACGCTGCGATCCCGTGACGAGGAGGTCATTCGCGCCGTCAGTGCCGTCGCCCCGCGGACGGTCGTAGTGCTGATGGGCGGCAGTGCCATCGTCACCGAGGCGTGGCGCGAACAGGTCCCGGCAATCCTCATGGCCTGGTATCCTGGGATGGAGGGCGGGCACGCGTTGGCGAATGTCCTCTTTGGGATCGTCAACCCGAGCGCCAAGCTGCCGTGTGTCTTCCCGCGCGCCGCGCGCCAACTGCCATTCTTCGATCGCAACGCCCGATCGATCGAATACGGTCTGTTGCACGGCTATCAGTGGCTCGACAAGAACGGTGAAATTCCCGCGTTCGCGTTTGGCTTCGGCCTGTCGTACACGACGTTCGCGTACACCGACCTGGAGATTCCGAGTGAGATGCATGGTCCCGACGACGTTGTGCGGTTGCGTGTCGCGCTGCGCAATGCCGGTGACCGGGCTGGCGAGGAAGTGGTCCAATGCTACGTCGGCTATCCCGAGTCACGCGTCGAGCGCCCGGTGAAGGCGCTGAAAGCGTTCCGCCGGGTTCGACTGGCAGCGGGTGAGACGCGACACGTCGAGTTGGAGATTCCGGTGTCGTCGCTGGCCTACTGGGATTCGGCGGCGGCGCGATGGTGCGTCGAACCTGCGGCGTACGACGTCTTCGTCGGCGGCTCGTCGCGCGACGGGGATTTGTTGCGCGGCGGGTTTTGTGTAGGTGAGCCGCCGGCGGTCGACCTGCTGCCCGTCGTTGAGGGCGAGGAAGCGAATGGAAAACCGGGAATGGAAAATTGAGAAGGGAGAACGGGCCAAGTGGCTTAGCGTTCCATTTGCCGGTTCTTGATTCCCGGTTCTCCATTCCCGGTTTTCCATTTTCTTTCCTGTTTGCCTCCGGCTCTGCCAGGGTAGGGTGAGGGCCGTCAGCTGGGCGCGCGTCGAGATCCAACGAATTTCCCGATTGACAATTGGTTGGACCATTGGATAAGTGGATCAATCCCAATGCCTGCATCACGACCAAGCGCACTGCCGTTCCGGCCACCGTTGCGGCAACGCATTCACGAGGAAGTGGCGCGCCAGCTGCGCGACGCGATCCTCGACGGCCGCTTCGCCACCGGGCAGAAGCTGCCGCCCGAGCGGGAGCTGGCGCAGGAGTTTCGTGTCAACCGCACCTCCGTGCGCGAGGCCATCAAGGTGCTCGAAGGCCTCGGCCTGGTCAGCGTCCGTCAAGGCGACGGCGCGACGGTGCAACCGCTCATCGACGCGTCGTTCGACGTGCTGGCCCCGATGATCTTCCACGGCGGACGAATCGATGCCGCCCTGGTTGCGGAGATGGCGGAAGTCATGATGCCGCTGCTCTTCGAGATGGCGCGCCTGGCCGTCGAGCGCACGCAGGCGGCCCAACTGGCGGAGCTGCGCTGCCTGCGCGACTTGATTGCGGATCAGCGCCGCGACCGCGAGGCGCGCTTCGCGTCGGGTCGCGATGTCCTCGTGCTGCTCTCCGACATGACCGGCAACCGTGTCTGGCAGATGCTGGCGCGGCGCACGCGGGCACTGCTCGCCTCGGAGCCGTTGCGCGAAGCGCGCCGGCGGCTACGCCGCGATCCCGGCCGCGTCGTGCCGATCATCGATGCCAGCCTGGCCGCCGTCGACGCGGGACGGCCCGATAAGGCGATCGTGGCGCTGCGACGCTTGATCAGCCATGTCGGCGACACCGAGTTGAGTGCACCCCCGGCGCGCGCTCTGGGATGAGTGGGACGGGGGATCGTGACCCTTGATGCGACAAGACGATTGGGGATGGCACCAGTGAATATAGAGAAGAGACAGCATCACGAAAACACGAAATCTCGAAAGCACGAAAAGGGAGCTTGGGCATCCTTCCTCCTTTCGTGGTTTCGCTCTTTCGTGCTTTCGTGATTCTCTTTTGGAGGCACAAACAATGAGCGAGTTCACCGTAACGACACCGACGCAGGAAGCCGGTCTCGATACTGCCATGCAGGTCGTTTACCAGTGGAATTACGAGCCCGAGGTCGACGAGTTGCGGCGGCTCTACGTCAAGGCGACCGAGGCGCAGTGGATTGCGGAGCGCGAGGTCGATTGGAATCGCGCCATCGATCACAAAAAGTTCGCCACCACGCCATTGGGGACCGCGATCCCCGTTGATCAATGCTCCTACTGGAAGTCGATGTCGGAGGAGCTGCAGTGGGAGGTGACGCGCCGCACCGCCGGCTTTCGGCTCAGCAACTTTCTCCACGGCGAGCAAGGCGCGCTGATGGTCGCGGCGCAGCTGGTGAACGCCGTCCCGCATACCGACGCGAAGTTCTACGCCGCCACGCAAACCATGGACGAGGCGCGGCACGTCGAGGTGTTCGCCAAGTACATCAAGAAGCTCGACGAAGTGCGGCCGATTGCGCCGGCCCTCAAGCACATTCTCGATGCGACGCTGCAAACCGATGACTGGATGAAGAAGCTGGTCGGTATGCAGATCGTCGTCGAAGGCCTGGCGCTCTATAGCTTCCGCGAGATGCGCAACCTCACCGAAGAGCCGCTGCTCAAGGATCTCCTTACCTATGTGGCGCGCGACGAGGCGCGCCATCACGCCTACGGTGTGCAGTACGTTGCGCGCTGCATTCCCTGTCTCAACGATGCCGCGCGCGCCGAGCTCGAAGACTTCGCCCTGGAAGCGGCGCGCACATTGATTGATCGCAGCAACCAGATGTCGTTCGTCTCCGCCATCCTGCAGATCTGGCAGGAGGCCGGCATCGACGGCATGGCCCTGCTCACCAGCGTGCAACAGGAACGCGAGGAGCTGACGAAGCATCTGCAGAAAGGACGCCGTCTGGGGCCCGTGCAAGGCTTCGTCATTCCGACGCTGCGGCGCTGCGGGCTGCTCAGTGAACGCGTCGCCAGCCATTTCCACGGCTTCCTGCGCGACAGCTTCAGCGGCGCCATCGTCGGTGACACCCTGGAGGAGTTCCTGCGCTACATTCCCGACCTGCCGGAAGATACGGCGGCCTGGGTGTTGGGGGAGATGCAGTAGGGCCTGCGGCCGGCGTCTCTTCTATGGCGCTCCCCCCTTTGGGGGCTCAGGACAGGATTGGTCGCTAGGAGCTAGGAGCTGCTAAGTCCGACGGCTAGAGCCGATGTCGGGTGCGGGTCAATGCTTTGCCTCGATCTCGGCGAGCATGGTGCGCGCCTCGGCGAGGTGACGAAACTTGCCGACCTGCTGGGCGACCTCGATGGCCTTTTCGAGCAGCGGGACGCTGCGTTCCGGATGCCCCATCTCGCGGTAGGTGGCGGCCAGCTCGATGCGCCCGCCCACGGCGTTGGCGTCCAGCTCGATGGCTCGGGTTAAACAGGCCTCTGCCTTCTTCAAGCTTCCACCCAAGAGCCACGGGAGCTGCCGGTAGAGACCGCCCCTCGCCACCAGGGCGTCGACGTGGTTCGGATTCAGCTGGAGGGCACGGTCGAGCTCGCGATTGACTTCGACCATATTGAACGGATTTGGCACCGCGCCTTCTTCGAGCAGGAGACGCCCGTGATTGGCGAACAGCGCAAAATGCGCGTCGGCATTGCGATCATCGGCGGCCACGGCGCGCTGTGCGAGGCCGAAGCCTTCGCGGTATGCCGCGAGTCGCGCTGGCTTGCTGACGCCATCCTCGCCGCGGTGCAGACAGTCGATGGCGCGCGTCGCCAACTCCTGTGCGGAGTCGCCTTGAATGCTGGCATACGCGGTTTGCTGGGCGCGCAACATCGGCGCGGTGAACAAGCAACCCGCCCCTATAAAGGCGGCGCCGAGTGGTATGACACGCCAATTCATCACGTCCAATATTGAGATACCATCCGTGATCCAAAGCGACAAGAGTGCAAGGCGCGCGGACAGCGTACCAGGGGTGTCGGGCGTCGTTTTACCACGGCGCTTGGAATGGCCGCCGGCGTGTGGTGAAGTGAACCGATGGTGCGCTTGCCGGACGCAGCCGAATCCGAAGGCCTCCTGCTCTCCGGCGTCCAGATCTCGGTTGCCGTGCTGAAGACCGCGATCGGCGCGCTGCAGATTACCGTCTCGGCGGAAAGCGTGCTTTACATCGATCTGCCCGGCCGGCACATGGCGCGTCTCGATGATCCGGGGCTGCGGCGGCGTTTGCTCAGTCGCACCCGCACGCCGGCGCTGCGCGCCGCGCTCGACGAGCTGCGCGAGTACTTCGCCGGCAAGCGCCGCACGTTTACCGTTCCGGTTGCGCCGGCGGGAACCGAGTTTCAACGCCGCGTGTGGCAGGCGATCAGCGGCATCCCATTCGGTGCAACCGTCGCATACGGCGATCTCGCCGCGGCGCTGGGCGGCCTGCATCTGGCGCGCGCCGTCGGCGCGGCGACCGCAGCTAATCCGCTGCCGATCATCATCCCCTGCCATCGGGTCATCGGCGCCGACGGCTCGATGACCGGTTACGGTGGTGGCTTGTCAATGAAGGTGTGGCTGTTGCAGCACGAAGGCGCGCTGCTGGCGTAACTGCCGACGCAGCGCCCGTCGGCGCGGAACGGATGACATAAGTCCTATGGTCCTCTATGTGGTGGGTCGCTGCGAACCTCCGAGTTGGGCAGACTTGCTATGAGAGGCTCGGGCCGCAGGCCACGTCCGGTGCGGGGGCGCGCTTACGCATCGTCCAGTGGCACACCCAACGCCGCCGGGGCGCGCGTCGTGCCGGCGTAGCCCGCCAGCACCAGCAATGTCAGCACGTAGGGCAGCATCAGGAGAAACTGATACGGAATGCGCAGCCCCAACGCTTGCACATGGAACTGCAACGCCGTTGCGAGTCCGAACAGCAGCGCGGCGCCGAGAATGCCCCATGGCGACCAACGTCCGAAGATAACGATGGCCAATGCAATGAAGCCGCGGCCGGCCGACATGCCCTCGACAAAGGTGCGCGCATACGCCACGGCCAGGTACGCGCCGGCGGTGGCGGCCAGCACGCCGCAGCCGAGCAGCGCCAGCAACTGCGTGAAACGTACCGCGACTCCCTGCGCCGCGGCGGCGGCGGGGTGTTCGCCGACCATCCGCAGCTTCAATCCGGGCACCGTACGATACAGGCCGTAACCGAGCAGCGGCACGAGCCCGAAGGCGAAATAGCCGAGCGCCGTCTGCTCGAAGAGCGCGGGACCAACGACTGGCAGTGACGACAGTCCGGGGATCGCCAGTTTCGCAAAGCCGGGCACCGTCAAGGCGGCGCCGGTCACCCCGAAGATGGCGCGATACGCCACCCCGGTGGCGCCCACCGCAAGCAGGTTGAGCGCGGTGCCGACGACCACTTGGTTGCCGCTGTGCACCACGACCACGTATGCGAACAACGCCGCGAGCACCAGGCCCGCGCCGCACGCGGCCAGCAGGCCGAGGGCCGGTGAGCCGCTGAACGACGTCACCGCCGTCGCGGCGAACGCACCGCTCAGCAGCATGCCTTCCAGGCCGATGTTGATCATCCCGCCTTGCTCCGCCAGCAACTCGCCGAGTGCGGCAAGCAACAACGGCACCGCCATCGTGACAGTGGATTGAAGCAGGCTGGCGAGGAGCGAAAGGTCCATCGGCACGGAGCGTACGTTGCACGGCGCGGCGGGGCAAGCGGCGGCGATGAAGGAGCGGTCTCCTTCCTCAGACAGCCGAAGGGAAAATGGAAAACCGGGAATTGTGAACCGGGAACGTAAAACGGGCGAATGGGCATGGCGACCAGTTTACCGGATTTGCATTCCCGGTTTTCCGTTCCCGGTTTTCATTCTCTTTCTGATACGTGCGACTACCAAGTCCGCCCACCCGTTCCGGTACCCTTGGCACACTGCCACGCCTACGATAGAGAACCTCACACGATGAGACCCTTGCTGCACTCTGTTCTCCGTTGATGGTGCACATTCCGATCAAGACGCTGCAGGCCGCGTCGATCCACGTTGGCGAGGTGCCCGCCCCGCCGGTGGCATTCGCGGCGCAGGAGCTGCACCGCTATCTGGCGGCGATCACCGGCGTGGCGCTGCCGATCGTCGCTGCGCAATGGCTGCGAGACTGCAACGCGCTGGTGGTCGGTGCGCCGGCCCAAGCGCCCACTCCGCCACTCCAGGGATACCACGTGGTCCCCGAACCCGGTGGCATCGTGCTCAGCGCCGCGTCGCCGCGATTGCTGCTGGATGCCGTCTACGCGTTGCTGGAGCAGCTCGGCTGCCGCTGGTCGTTGCACGGCTCCGCGGAAGAGCTGGTGCCACGATACCGCAGGGAGACGCTCGACCTGGCACCGATGGCCCGTGCGTCTCCGTTCAGGACGCGTGGCTATACCTCCGACATCATGACCTGGCACTACACGCAGCCGGAGCACTTGCACGATCGGCTTCCCGATGACCGCACCTTCATCGACTGGATGGGGAAGAGCGGCGCGAATGCGTTCTTCTACATTCGGCACCCGTTTGACACGCAGCTCACCATTCCCGAGCTGTTGCCGGAGTTTGCGCAGCGTGGCATCGACCTCGAATACGGTGGCCATGTCATGCCCTTGCTGTTGCCGCGGGCGCTGTTTACCGAGCATCCGGAGTACTTTCCCGCGTCGGCGGATGGTGTCCGTGCGGATCATGGCAACCTGTGCACCAGCAATGCCGCGGCGCTCGCCACGCTGAGCGCCAACGCGGTGCAATACGTGCGTGAATATCCGGAAATGCGCGTGTTGCACATCTGGGGCGCCGACTTGTGGGATGGCGGCTGGTGTCACTGCGCCGCGTGCGCGCAATGGAACGCGCAAGATCAAAGCCTGCGCGTCTGCAACGCCGTTGCGCGTGCCCTGGCGGACGCGGGTGTGGCACGGCCGGTGTGCTACCTCGCCTATCACGACACGCTCGATGCCACCTTCACCCTGGCTCCGGAGCCGAACGTCGTGGCCGAGTTTGCGCCGCGCGAACGCTGCTACGCGCACGCCTTGGACGACGAGACCTGCGGTACCAACCGCCGCTATGCCATTGCGCTCGAACGCTACGTCGAGCGCTTCGCCGGTCGCGTGCGCCTCTTCGAGTACTACGGCGATGCGATCCTCTACTTCGGCTGCGCCATGCCGCTGATGCAGATCATTGCCGCCGACCTGGCATACTATCGGCGGCTGGGCATCCAGGACATTCTGATGTTGCAATTCGGAACCTTCAGCTCCTGGGCATACGCGCTCAACTTCCAGACGTTCGCGGCGGTGACGGCCGGTGCTGTGCCGGCGCAGGCGTGTGCGGACTACTGGCAGCGCTACGGGAAACACGGCTCCGCCGCGCAAACGATCTTTGTGGAGCTCGAAGCGGCGATGCACGGCGTGGTGCGGTATGGTGACATCCGACGCCCCCCACGGACGCCGGAAGCGGCGGCACGGATCCTTCCGGGTGTTGACGGTGCGCTGCCGCGATTGGCGACGTTGGCGCAGCGGCTCGAGGTGCTCGGCACCGACTCCGGGTCACAGCCGGCGGCGCTCGTCGCCTTGGCGGCGCTGTTGCGCTACACGCACGCGATTCTTGCTGCCGTGCGGCACGAGCTGCAGGAAACGGCTGCCGGCCGGTTGCCGTGCGCCAACGAACGTTATGCCGCTGCCTTGCCAGTTCTCGAGGCGGTGGACCGGCGTTTCAAGGGCATATGGGGTGCCGTCGATCTGCCGCTCATCCACGGCTACTTCGCCGCGCTGAGCGAGTGGGGAGACGATGCGAGTGCGCGGTAGTCAGTGATCGGGGATCCGTGAGGAATGGCGAGCCGTTGGTGGACGAGCTAGGGATCACTGATTGCCGGCGACTCGCACGTGGGACAACCAGGAGAAGGCAACGATGCGCAAACGACGCCGTTACGTGTTCTTCGTGCTCTTCGTGCTCATCGTTAGTGGCTGGATGCTGCGCGCGCGGCTGCGCGGCCCGCGCATCAAGTCGGGGAGCTACCTGGTGCTCGACATCGATGGGGTCTACTCCGAAGCCGCGCCGGAAGATATCGTTGGGCGCCTGTTACGCGGGCGCGAGCGCGCGTTGATCGGCCTCCTGACCATGATTCGAGAGGCGCAGGTCGACAAGCGCATCAAGGGGGTGATCGCGCATATCGGCGGCATCGACAGCGGCTGGGCCAAGGTGCAGGACATCCGCGATGCATTCCTGGAATTCAAGAAATCCGGAAAGCCGCTGATCGCGCTCGTTGAGCACGAGGCCAGCGGCGGCAGCAAGGAGTACTACCTCGCGGCCACGGCCGACCGTCTCTATCTCTCGCCCGCGTCGACGGCGCCGTTGAGCGGCCTGGCCGCGCAGTTCGTCTTCCTCGGCGGCGTCTGGGAGAAGCTCGATATTCAAATGGACGTCGAGAAGATTCGCGAGTACAAGACCTTCGGCGACATGATCGCCAACACGCAGATGACCGCGGCGCACCGCGAGATGGCAAACTCGCTCCTCGACAGCATCGATGCGCAACTCGTCAGCGGCCTCGCGCAGGGACGTGGGCTGGAGCCGGCAGCGGTACGCGCGTTGATTGATCAATGTCCGGTGTCGCCGGCGGAAGTCGAGGCGGCGCATCTGAGCAATGGGACGAAGTACTTACAGGATTTGCAGGACGAGCTGGGCGCCGACACGCCGCTGGTGCCGATGAAGGATTATGCGCAGGTGAGCGCCAGCTCGGTCGGGTTGGATGTGGGTCCCAAGGTCGGCGTCGTCTACGCGGTCGGCACGATCGTCACCGGCGAGGGCGGCAGCGGCATCGAGGGGGAGACGCTGGGCGCGCAGACGGTGAGCGACGCACTGGCGGACGCGGCCGACGACGACGACGTGCGCGCCGTGATCTTCCGCATCGATAGCCCCGGTGGCTCGGCGTTGGCCTCCGACCTGGTGTGGCGTGCTACGCAAGCCGTGCGCAAGAAGAAGCCGCTGATCGTGTCGATGTCCGACGTCGCCGGCTCCGGCGGCTACTACATCGCGGCCGGCGCCAACAAGATCGTGGCGCAGCCCGGGACGATGACCGGTTCGATCGGCGTGGTGTTCGCCCGCCCCAACATCCGCGGCTTGCTGGCGCGGCTCGGGATCAATACCGAGACGCTGACGCGCGGGAAATTCGCGGATCTCGACGATGTGACGACACCGCTGACTCCCGACGACCGCCAGAAACTGATCGACGAGATGACGCTCATCTACGACGTGTTCGTGTCGCGCGTCGCCGCGGGGCGTAGCCTGACAGCGGAGCAGGTCAACGCCATCGGCCGCGGTCGCGTGTGGACCGGCGCGCAAGCCAAGGAGAACGGCCTCGTCGATGAGCTCGGCGGCTTTGCGACGGCAGTGCAAACCGCCAAGCAAGCCGCCGGCATCGACGCCAAGAAGGAAGTCGAGCTGGTCTTCTACCCGAAGCATGCGTCGCTGCTCGGACGCCTCGCGGAGCTGCTGAACTCGCAAGCCGCGGACCAGATGCCGAGACAGCTGCGCAGCGTGCTGCGCTCGGTGACGCTGCCGTTCGAGGAGGGCGCGCTGCTGACAGTGATGCCGGAGACGATCGTCGTGCGTTGAAGAGGCCATCTCAGGACCGACTGCTGCAGGCACAGAGACCTGCAGCCACCGGCGATTCTTGAAATGGTGGCGGCAGCCGTCTCTGGCTGCCGCAGCTCGAGACCGGCGCTGAAGGCTGCGCCGCCCGCGGCTCCGAACCTCCGCTACCGCCGTCCGCCCTTCAAGCTCGCCAGAAATCCCTTTAGCGGTTTCGTGTTGATCACGTCCGTCTTCCGCGCCCAGCCGCGGCGCGCCGTGGCGATGCCGAAGTGCAGATAGTGCAGATGGTTCACGCTGTGGGCGTCGGTGTCGATGACCAGCGGCACGCCGGCGTTGACGGTCTTGCGCACGTGTTCATCCTTCAGGTCCATGCGCTCGGGATACGCGTCGATCTCCAAGACCGTTCCGGTGCGCTGGGCCGCGGCGATCACCGCGTCGATATCGAGGTCGTAGGGCTCGCGCTTCTGCAAGACCCGGCCGGTCGGATGGAACAGGATGTCGGCGTGCGGGTTTTCCATCGCCCGGATGATTCGGCGTGTTTGCTCGGCGCGTGAGAGGTTGAAGTGCGAGTGCACGGCGATCCCGACGACGTCGAGCTGCGCCAGTGTCGCGTCATCGATGTCGAGGGTGCCGTCCTTGGTGATGTTCACCTCGGCGCCTTTGAGAACGGTGATGCCGTCGAGTTGCCGGTTGAGCGCATCGATGGCCTTCATCTGCTGTCGCAGCTTCTTCTCGTCGGAGCCACCGGTCATTGCCAGGCCGCGGGTGTGATCGGTGATCGCCATGTATTCGAGCCCGACGCGTTGCGCTTCGGCGACCATCTCCTCGATGGAGTTGGCGCCGTCGGTCCACGTCGTTTGTGTCTGCAGGTCGCCGCGCAGATCGCCGTAGCCGATGAGCGTTGGAAGCGTGCCCGCCAGGGCCGCCTCGATCTCACCGGTCATTTCGCGCAACTCGGGCTCGATGTACGGCAGGCCGAGGACCGCATAGACCTCTTCCTCCGTCTTGCCGGCGACCGCCTGGTCGCCGCGGAAGACGCCGTACTCGTTGAGCTTGAGATGCTTGTCGATGGCGATGCGCCGCAGCGCCACGTTGTGGTCTTTGCTGCCGGTGAAGTAGTTCAACGCCGCACCGAAGCTCTCGGCTGGGACGACGCGGAGATCGACGTCCATGCCGGTGTTGAGCTTGACACTCGATTTGGTGTGCCCCTTCCCGTGGATATGAACCACCTCCGGCATGCCGACGAAGAAATCCATGACGGCATCCGGCTTGGCGGCGACGACGAGGACATCACCGTCGCCGATGGTTTCCTTGCGCCGGCGGATCGAGCCGGCGATCGCTACCTGCTTCACCCCGCGCAGGTGTTCGAGGCGCGCGGCGATGTCGATCATCAACGGCAACGCCTGCCCCAGCGGGAAGCGCCCGGTGCTCGTCTTCAGGAAGCCGATGCCTTTGAGAATTTTCTGCTCGCTCTTCTCTCCGAAGTGCGGCAGCTGGCGAATCTTGCCGGCGTGTGCCGCCGTCTCGAGGTCGTCGACCGTGCGGATGCCAAGCTCCTGATACAGCGTCTTGATATTTTTCGGGCCCAGGCCTTCGATCGCCATCAGCCCGGTGACGTCGACCGGTGTCTTGGCGTGGAGCTCCTCGTAGTAGGGTAAGCAACCGGTCTCGATGAGCGTCACGATCTTCTCGGCAATACTCTTGCCGACGCCGGGGATCGCCTCGACCGCTTTGGTGCCGCCGCGGCGATAGATCTCGGCAATCGGCTCGTCAACCGCTTCGATGGCGTACGCGGCCTTTTCGTACGCGCGCGGCTTGAACGGCACGTCTTCCATGTCGAGGAAGGCGGCGATCTCCCGCATGACCCGAGCCAGGTGTGCGTTGGTCATTGTGGCGCAGTGACGAGTGACGAGTGGCCAGTGACGAGCACGAATTCAACTGTTCCAAATCGCATTGGGTCGTCCGAGCGCTGGTCACTCATCACTGCTCACTGAGCAAAGTGACCTCGCGGCTGTCGCACTCCGGGCATTGCGGTCGGGTGCGACGTGCCTCGAAGACCTTGCCACATTCGCGACATTCGAAGACGAACGGCTCGATCGGCAGCTCGACGGTGTGGTTCGCCGCCACCGGCGGGCGCGGCTCCGGCTCCTGACGTGGCGCCGGCGCCTCCGCGTTTTTCTTCCAGCGAATCAGGCGAGACCACAAGCCCATGATCAAAAGCCAATGATGAATGCTGAATGGTGAATGGTGGATTCCCCAGAGTCTTCAATTCACCATTCACTATTCAAGATTCACCATTGCGATCCAGGAAGCCATCATATCCCTCGGTCATGCCCGCGTGCGCCAGGACGCTGAAGCGGAAGGCGCGCCGGATCAGGGCTTGCTGCTCCCGCGTTTGCCCGCACCGTTCGAGCGCGGCGACGGCATTCTCACCGTGCTCCTCTTCCGCCGCGATGTGGACTTCCCAGAATTCGAGCGCCTTGGCGTCGATCTTGTAGTGTCGTCGGAGGCCATCATAAATCACCTGGGCGCCATTCGGACGGCCGGGCACTTCCATCTCGACGGCTAGGCCAAAGGCTCCCAGACCCTCGGCGAACGAGTTCCGGCAGTAGTATCCCATTGCCGATGCCGCACCGATCGTGGATGCGGTAGGGAGATGCTCGAGCAGCGCGTCGCGGGTGATCCCGAGCCCGGCACAGAACTGCAGATAGAGATCGTGATGCTCGGCTTCCTTGATGTATCCCATCTCACCCGCCAGATTGCGCGCGATCAGCTGGTACACCGAACGATCCGGCAACGTCGGGGCGCTGGCAAGCCACGCGGCGATCGTCGGGATCGCCGGCTCGACGTAGTAGTAGAAGTCCTTTGCCCACAGCCCGACCTGCGTGTCGTTCAACTTGCCCATGACTAATTGGCGGAGGAAGACGCTGCGCGGGCCATGGTCACGCTTGAAGGCGGTACATTCATCCAGGAACTCACGGGGCGACAGCGCGCGCTCGGTGACCAGGCTCATGGCGACCTCCTCAGTTGGTGGGATGCGATTCTATCCGTAGGCGCGATGGGTGTGCAATCGGTTGAAACAGCAGCCTGTCGTTCGAACGTCCGCACGGGGAGAATGGAAATTCGGGAACCGGGAATTCAGAATGGAAAACCGGGCACTGCTGCTCCATTGGCCGGTTCTAAATTCTCGATTCTCCATTCCCGGTTTTCCATTTCCCTTCTGTGTCGTTCGCAGCCCTGCCTCAGTCGTCAACGCGGCGCTACCAGGGTCCAGGCAATCACCTCCGGCAGCTGATCAAACCCCGACACCATAGGCCCCGCTCCTTCGATCTCTTGCTGGTAGCCGTGTCCGTAGTCGCAGCCGACGAACCGGCAACCGACGGCGACTGCCGCTTCAACGTCGCTGGCGCGATCGCCGATCATGACCAGTTGTGCCACGGGCACCGCGTAGCGGGTGAGATAGGCGCGCAGCAGGTCGGCCTTCGTCGCCATCCCGTCCGCGTCGACGGTGAGCAGCGCGCCGAAGTGTGGCGACAGTGCGTTCGCCTCCAGGACGGCTTCGACATACGCGCGGCGGCCGTTGGAGGCGATCACCAGTGTGAAGTCGGCGGCGCACAAGGCCCGCAGGGTTTCCGGCACACCCGGAAACAGCACCCCACGCCCGCGGCGGACGTACCCGGCGATCACGCCAACGGTTTCGCGGTAGAGCAGCTCCACCGCCACCGGATCCACGTTTGGAAACAGGCGCTGAAGAATAACCGGCACCGGCCAGCCGACGTAGTCGAGGATTTCGCGCGTCGCCGGGACGCGTGGAAATGATCCGGGTCGCTGGCGGTTCACGTTGGCGATGGCGTCGCGGTATGCTTCACCGAGAAACGGCTCCGAGCTGTAGAGCACGCCGTCGAGATCGAACGCGATCAAGCCACGCATGGTGCGAGACGGCAGCGACCAAACGGGGAGTGGACCATAGAAAAGACGCGGGCCGCAGGTCCTCTAGGGATTGACAGGTGGCGGGGCAGCCTCGCCTGCGGCCGGTGCGGCCATCGTTGGTGTGTCCGCCGGTGGCGGCAGCTGCGGCGCTGCCGGGGGCGGTGCCTCGACGACCTGCGGCTTCACTACCGGCGGTGGTGGGGCCGGGTGTTGCGCCTGGGCTTCTTGCAGGCGTTGCTCTTCCTGCAGTGCCTTGAAGCGCTGCTCGAGATTGTTGAAGCTGGCGGTCATTTGCTCGGCGAGCTTCTGAAATTGCTCGAGCTGTGTGTCGGCCCGCTGGCGGTCGTCTCGTGCCGCCTCCAGTTTGCGGGTAAGCTCCTGCACCTGCAGCGTGGTCGCCGCCGCGCCGCGGTCGGTGGCCGATGGTGCCGGCGCGAGCAAGAGCGCGATCACTGCGCCGGCCGGAATGCCGAGGACCAACCCGAGAATGAGCCCGGAGCCAAATCGGAAGCGTAACATCAGAGTGCTCGTGTCATAAACCACGTCGCGCTGCAATCACAGGGCCGGCGTTCGGGGCGCACCGTACCGTTTGGGGTCCGAAAGATGGCGTTGCGTTCGCTCCGGCGGGCACGTAGTAAGTGGAATCGACTGCGGCGGTTCTTGAAATGCTCTCTCATTCAATAGGGCCGTGTCCCGACGGCGATCAGGATCGGCCATCGTGACGCGTGTGGACTCCATGCTGCGTCGGGCGTACGCCGTGGTAAACCCGGGGATTCCCAACCTGTTTGCCCTGCGCGCGTGGCTCACCATCGTGGCACCGGGCATGCTCATTTGCCGCGCCGCCATCGTGTTGGCGTTCATCGTTGCGCCGTGGTTCACGAGGATTATCCAGGTGGCGGACATGGCCCGCCTCGTTGCCGCGATTCTCTTGCTCGCCCAGGTGCTCAGTACGTTCAGCTTGTTGCGCCGGCCGGGGCGCTGGCGGCTGTACGTCTTCGTGGGGGTTCTAGCGATCGAGCTCCTGCTGAGCGGCGTCGTTCTCGGCGCCGAGCACCAGTTGCGCGGGGTGGGTCTACCGATTGCCATGGTCGCCTTGGCGATGAGCTTCGAGGCGGTCGGCTGGGTCAGCGTTGGTGTCGGCGTTGTGCTGATCGGCATGGGGGTTGCCGCCGCGGTGTGGTCGGGGATCAACGCCCCGCTCCTCTGGCCGGACACATTGATGTTTGGGACAATGTTGAGTGTGGAGACGTCGTTTGGCGGTATTCCGGCCGTGGCTGCGTCCGTGGTGTCGTTTCCGACAACGCTGCATGTCGAAACCTCCTACGGCGGTGTGTCGGGGCACGGCTGGACGACGGGGCTGCTGCTGCCGCCGGTTGCTCTCGCATTCGCCGCGCTCTGGCTGGGTGCGCTCGTGAACGTCGTGCGCGTGCGGCTTGCTTTCACCGAGCCCAGCAGTGGCGGATCAACGGGCCAGAGGGGTGCGACGGGCGTCTGGGTTGCCCTGCTCGTGCTCGTCTCGGCGTCGACCGCCGCCGCGCAGTGTGATCCGTCGGGCCGTGCCGCGTTCGTCAAAGGGCTGGAGGTATTGAGTCACGGTGACGTGCCCGTTGCCACGCGTATCTTCTTTCAGCTCGCCGAGTCGCAGCCGGCGTGTCCTGAGGTGCGCAACAATCTGGCGGTGCTCTTCGTCGAGCAGGATCGTCTCGACGATGCGGTTACGCAACTGCAGTGGGCGCTCCAATTGAATCCCTATTACGAGCGCGCCCGCGTCAACCTGGCGCGGGTCGAAGCATTGATCAAGGAGCGGCGGGGCCATAGTGAGCACATCGTCCCGACGCCGGTACCGCAGCCTTCGCCAAGTGCAATTCACTCACCAGAAGAATCGCCGGGTACACCACCAACGGACGTCACGCCCGGGGAGACCCAGCTGGTGGAAGGGACACCGACGGAAACGCCGGCCGCTGAGGTGACGCCAACCCAGGTGAAGCCCGAGGAGTCGATCCGGGTCCCCAGTCCGGCGCCGAGCTCTACGGCGTCGGAGCGGCGACCGGGAGCGGCGGTTTGTGTCATTGAACCGGCGCAAAACAGAATCTGTGTGTACGAGCTCAGCCAGGCAGCGACCGCGCCGCAGGAGTGCTATGCGATCACGCTGGCGCAAGTGCGCTGGTGGCCGCGCTCGCTCGTGGCGAGCGAGGTGACGGCGCAGCAGATTCGCTTGCGCGATGAAAACGGGGAAGCGCGCCTGGAGATCGTGCCGGAAGACACCAAGGTCAATGGCGACGCGTTACGCTTGCGGAAGGCTGACTGGCAGGCCCTGGCCGCCAAGGTAGTGCCGTGGCGCACTGCCTGGCTAGTTGCCAACTGAGCCCTGCGGGGCCTGCGGGCGGCGACCCTGCGGGCGGCGACCCTGCGGGCGGCACCTTTTCTATGGCCCGCTCCCTGTTGGGTCGCTGCGAGCTGCCATGTGCGCCGATGTCTGCGGGAAGCAACGGCTCACGCTGAAGAGGGCGCGTCTTCTCAGCGGCCGTCTCTGTGCGTGCCCGCTGGGCAGGATGGTTCGTGGCGTAACTCCCTGGCCAGCGGCTAGCTCGGTGTTTTTGAGTGTCCATGGGCTGCGCTTGCCGGAATGGAATACAAGCGCCCCCACTCCCATGCCACTTCGGCATGGGAGTGGGCTGGGGTGAGGGCTGCAGGCTTATTTTGCTTCTCTCGAATTCACAGCCGGCGCAGGATGAGCAACGCTCCCAAGAGGCTCCCGTCAGTGCTCCGTGACGCCATGGCGGTGACGTGGAGCTGCTGAGGTGCGCCGCTAGCCAGGATCGTAATATTGTGTTCGGCGACTTCCTGGCGCGTTACGGACTCCAGCAGCGCGGCGGCTTGGCGGTCGCCGCCGACGAGGATATCGGCCAACGAGCGCTCGCCACTGGACCATTGCAGCAGTTCGCGCGCGATCGGGTCGGGAAACTTCAAATGGCCGTTCGCATCGACGCGAACAATGCCTTCCCCGGCTGCCGATGCGGAGACGATCAACGTGTCGATATGAGGTTGGACGGCCGTGTCACGGTCGGTGCGTCGCGCGTCGGACGGTGTCACCGTAGACCCCGTGGCCGACATCGGCGTCGTCCCCGCCTGTACCGCGGGAAGCCCCGCTGCGGGCAACGTCGCCTCCTTTACGTGCGGAGTGGAAAGCATATGCGGAGTGGAAAGCCCGGCCTCGGCGGCCGGTGCCGGACCGGCGGTGTTCATTGCGCGCAGGACGACACGTGCGGCGTGCTCTTTGCGAAAATGCCGCCCCACCCAGGCATCGATCCGCTCCGCATTGATGGTTTCCGCAAGCAGCTCGCGCATCCCACGACCACCCGTCATGTCGGCGACCATGTCCCGGAGGCTCGAGAGCGGGTGTCGGAGACGTTCAACCCAATGGCTCTGCGGACCGGACCTGCGGCGCCGATGCCTCCAGCCCGCATGGGTGAAGAATAATCGCCGCTGGTGGTCCAGAGAGCGCAACGCGATGATGGTCATCACCGCCGTCCCTACGGTTAAGCTCATCCACAGCATTTCACTTGTCCAATTCCGGCAGCCGGGTCACGTGCCACTTCCGACACGATATCATTGGAGCCAAGGAAATACTCTCTGCATGTCCGCTGCTGCTTGTCGATATGGTCCAGCGGCGCGCTTGCAGGGCGATCTCGGCAAGCCGCAGCGGCAACAGGTTCGGGGTCGTGTCCGCTGGAGTTTTGAGCGGATACGACAGCGTCACGCCCCCCTCGGTGGCGCGCACGCTGACCACCGACGATTCTACTCGCCGGCGCAGATGGGCCCGCAAGAAGCCCGCGACGATGGGTGCGAGGGTGACGGGGCCAACGGCATGCGGGACCGCCGCGTCGATCTTCCACGCACACAATAGATGCTGTTCCGCCACGGCGTCCTGTCCGGCCAACTCGCGGCAGACCGCGGCAGCGAACTCCGGAGATTGTTCCACCAATCGTGGTCGGGTGTGAAAGCGCAGCATCTCTTCGAGCGCTTCGCTGGCCACGTCGCTGTGTTGGCGGACGACGGTGCCCAGGGCCGCGTCGGCGTCCGTTCCCGCCTTTGCGAGATGCTGCGCGCACGAGCGTAACGCGGCCAACGAATCGGTCAGATCCGCCTGCAGCGTCGCGGCGATCATCCGCACGGCGGCGCGCAGTGCGGCATCGGGCTCGCGGGTCAATTTCTCCATGACCGCGGTGCGGATGGCGTCGGGCTCGAGCGGGACGCTCATGATCCCGTCCGGCCATTCCGGTGGGCTCTCGCCAGTACTGGTGGTGGAGGCCACTTCCACCGCGACGATCGGCAGGGTAGGGCAACGGCGCGTCAAGTCTTCCAGGAGCTGTATGGGCCGGGGCGTCGCGAGGACCGCCAAATCCGGCGACAGGGCCGCGACCGCCGCGGGGGTGCCGGGACTCAGGAACTCCAGGTGACAGTCACGCTCCAACAGTACCGCGAGGGTCTCTCGCAGCATCGGCGACTCGGAGAATGCAGCGACGACCGCTCGGGCTTCCATTCATGTCATGCGTCAGTGTACGCCCGACTCTACGACGGCGACTCATCGGTCGCAAGCATTGTTTGGCCCCGGCGCCGTGCCTTTTCTTTTCGTGGTGTCGAGGATAACGTCTGTGCCGTGCCGGAGCGTTTCGTCAAGACCGTCGCCCTGATCCATCGGTTGCTGAGTTGGACCTTCGCCGTGGTTGGGCTGATCTTCCTCTTCGCGCCCAACGGCACCGTGCGTTTCATCAATGCTGCCGGCGCGCTCTTCCGCATCTTTCCGCCGGCGGCGGAATCGGACTTGCAGTTCTGGCTGAGCCTCGGATTCGGGTACATGGTCTTGGTTACCATCCTTGCGGCGCAGATCGCAGCCGACCCACGCCGCCATCGTCCGCTCATGCCCATCCTGGCCGCCGGTAAGCTCGCCTCGTCGCTGACCTGCGTGTTGTTCTTCCTGTTCTCGCGGCCGACGTTCCTCTACTTGTTGAACGCCCTGGTCGACGGCTCGATCGTCCTCATTGTCCTCGGGTGCTACGCGTGGCTCGGTATCTTGGAGCACGCGTCGCACCGCACCGCGCCACCCAGCGGACATGTCGCCACCTTGCTGCGTCTGGTCACGGACACCATGGTGCCGCAGGATGGTAGCTTCGAGGTTGGGGGACAGGCCGCACGTCTGGATGACGTGGTGTGGCGCTACTTCGGGCAGCTGCACGCTCTCGGCACCGTGGGACTCACGGTGATTTTGTATGTGGTCGAGTATGCGCCATACCTCTGTGGGCCGCGCCGCCGTCGCTTCTCGCGCCTGAGCGCCGCCGACCGCGAGCGCGCGCTGGGTGGCTGGGAGACCTCGCGCTGGCCGCTGCGGCGGCAGCTGCTCAACGGGCTCAAGCTCGCCATCACGTTGCACGCATACGACTCGCGCACGGCCGAGGCGGCGATCGGTTACGATGGCTGCTACCTGCGCGAGAAGCTGCTGGCAGGACCGAACGCCGAGCTCCATCGAGCGCGACTGGGGCTGTGAACGTGCAATCCTCTTTGCCTCCATCGACAGTCCCAGGAGGAGGGATTTCCTGCTCCCTCCCCTTACAAGGAGAGGGCCGGGGTGAGGTTGTGCGCTGTTCAAGGTGTCTCGTGCTGCGGACACGCGCATGATCATCGACGGCGCCGCCATCGATCACGACTGCAACGTGCGCACGCAGGTGTGCGTGATCGGCTCCGGTGCCGGAGGCGCCGTTGTTGCCAAGGAGCTTGCGGAGGCCGGCGTCGAGGTGTGCCTGCTCGAGGAGGGCGCATATTATCGCGGCAAAGATTTCACCGGTCGGCCGCGCGAGATGCTCGATCTCTTGTACCGCAATCGCGGCCTCACCGGCACCGTGGGCGGACTGACGATTCCGATTCCGTTGGGCAAGTGCGTCGGGGGCACGACGACCATCAACTCGGGCACCTGCTACCGCGCGCCGGACTACGTGCTCGACGCGTGGCAACGCGAACACGGTGTGGCCGAAACCGATGAGCCGCATCTGCGACCCTACTTCGAGCGTGTGGAGCATGAGCTCCATGTGCAGCCCGTTGCCGACTCGATCTACGGCAACAACAGCCGCGTCTTCGAGCGCGGTGCCCAGGCGCTGGGATTCGCAGGGGCGCGCATTCCGCGCAACGAAAGGGGCTGTATGGGCACGGGCGTCTGTGCCTTCGGCTGTCCCCAAGATGCCAAACAAGCGATGCACGTCAGCTATGTTCCCAAGGCGCTGGCCGCGGGGGCGAGCTTGTACACGCGCTGTCGGGTGGAGCGTATTCTGGTCGCCGACGGTGCGGCCTTCGGCGTGCTCGCCAGTTGCCTCGACGCCAACGACCGCAACAACGGGCGGCAGGTGCGCGTGCTCGCCGACCACGTGGTTGTCGCCGCGGGTGCGCTGCTGACACCGGCGCTGCTGGAGCGGAGTGGAATTCCGGATGCCTCGGGCTGGCGCGGGCGCAACCTGCACATCCACCCGGCAACCCGCGTCGGCGCGTTGTTCGACGAGGAGGTGCGCGGTTGGGAGGAAGTGCCGCAGGCGTACAACGTGCACGAGTTCACGCGCGAGGGTATCTTCATCCAAGGGCAATTCGTGCCGCCCAGCATGGAGGCGCCGGTCCTGCCCGGCATCGGCGCGGCGCATCAGGAGCTGATGCGCCAGTATCCCCATCTGGCATCGTTCGGGGCGCTCATCTCCGACGTGTCGGAAGGGCGCGTGCGCGCCCGCGGAGGCGGCTGGCCGCTGGTGACCTATCACATGCTTCCTGAAGATGTGCGCAAGCTGACCCGCGCCATCAGCCTGACGGCGCAAATCTTCTTCGCCGGCGGTGCGCGTGTGGTATTTTCAGGGGTCGCGCAGCGGCCCGTGCTGCGCGACCCCGACGCGGCGCGCGCGCTGCTCGACGGACCGCGCAAGCCGACCGACCTCGAGATGATGGCCTTTCATCCGCAGGGCACGTGTCGCATGGGCAACGACCCGGCGCGCAGCGTCACCGACGCCTACGGCGCGCATCACGGGACGCGCAACCTCAGCGTCGCCGACGCCAGCCTCTTCCCGTCGTCGTGTAAGGTGAATCCGCAGATCACCATCATGGCATTGGCGACACGCGTTGCGGCGCGGCTGGCGGATGAGTTGAAGGCCACCTGAGCAATCGCGGCTTGCTACGGCTCCGACGTGCCCTCGCGAGCAAGCAAGGCCCAATTCTGGAAGTCAGTCGTCGAGCTGGTGGGCTGGGCCAACCCTGCGCGGCGTATCTTGCGCCCGCTGGGATGCCGCGAATATAGTTCCCGCCATGGATCGCCACGCTTTCGAAGCGCTCGAAGATCACGCCCTTGCGCCCTACGGCATGCGCAGCCGCAATAGCCGCGGGCGCGTGCATGCGGAGCCCGAGCACGCCTTTCGCCTGGCGTTCCAGCGCGACCGCGATCGTATCATCCATTCGACGGCATTTCGCCGCCTCGAGTACAAGACGCAGGTGTTCGTCAATCACGAGGGCGACTACTACCGCACCAGGCTGACGCACACGATGGAAGCGGCGCAGATCGCGCGCACCGTGGCGCAGGCGGTGCGGGTGAATCAGGATCTGGCCGAGACGGTGGCGCTGGCGCATGACCTCGGGCACACGCCGTTTGGGCACGCCGGTGAACGCGTGCTGCACGAGCTCATGGCCGCACACGGCGGCTTTGAGCACAACGCGCAAAGCCTGCGCATCGTCGACGTGCTCGAGGAGCGCTACCCGACGTTCAAGGGGCTCAACCTCACCTGGGAGGTGCGTGAGGGCATCGTCAAACACTCGCTGCCATACGACAAGCCGCTGGCGTGTGACTTCGAGCCCGGCAAAGCTCCGTGCCTGGAAGCACAGATCGTCGACTATGCCGACGAGATCGCCTACAACAGCCACGACATCGACGACGGGTTGAAGTCGGGATTGCTCACGCCGGAACAGCTGCGCGACGTGACGCTGTGGCGCGAGACGTTTGGGCCGATCAAGGCGCAGTTCCCGAACGCCGGCTTCCGCATCTGGCGCTATCAAGTGCAGCGCGGCTTGATCAACACGTTCGTCACCGACCTCATCGACACCATCGGGCGCCGCCTGCACGAGCACCGGCTCGACGACGTCGAAGCCGTGCGGGCGCACGGCCAGCCGATCGCCACCTTCAGCGCTGCCTTGGAAGCCAAGCGACTCGAGCTGAAGGCCTTTCTCATGGAGAATCTCTACCGGCACTATCGTGTCGTCCGCATGGGGGTCAAAGCGCAGACGATCATGGCAGATCTCTTCAACGCGTACATGGCCGAGCCGGCGCAGCTGCCACCGCACATCGCGGCGCGCTGGAAAGGTGGCGAAGCCGTGGCACGCGTGATCGCCGACTACATTGCCGGCATGACCGACCGCTTCGCCGTCGACGAGTACAAGAAACTGTTCGATCCCGACGCGCGCGTGTAGGGCCTGCGGCCGGCGGGCCTGCGGCCGGCGTCTCTGTTATGGCCCGCTCCCGTTGGTCGCTGGAGACTGCCAAGTCAGACAAGTTGCCGGAGTCCCGAGTCGTAAATTCGCTGAATATCGTGATCGCAAAGCGAGCATCCCAATGGAGCGGCGCCGGGCGCGCGGTCATGGATTGCCGCTTTCGCGGGAATGACGACAGTTCATTTTGTGGAGTTCTTTATTAAGCTTATGACTCGGGACACTAGCAGCCTGTCGGACTTGGAAGTCTCCAGCGACCAACGGGAGCGGTCCATAGAAAAGACGCCGACCGCAGGTCCTGGGGTTCGAGGCCTTGCTTCGCTGGCGTTCGCGGCGGCAGCGCTGGCGCTGATCTGGGTGATCGGCGCCCCACAACCGCTCGACGACGCGTTCATCACGTTGCGCTACGCGCGCTCGGTGGCTGCGGGCGATGGCTTTGTCTTCAATCTGGGGGAACGCGTGCTGGGTACGACGACCCCATTGTTCACGCTATTGCTCGCGGTCGCGCATCGCCTGACGTCGGTTGATCTGGTGTGGTTGGCATACGTGTTCGCGATGGTCGCGCACCTGGCCGTCGCCGCGATGCTGATGGTCATTGGGCGGCGGTGCCGGCGTCCGGTGCTCGGCATTGTGACGGCGAGCCTCTACACGTGGGCGCCGCTCGCGCTCTTTCCGGTCGTCGGTTGCATGGAAACGCCGCTGTTCGTGCTGGCAACGCTGTGTTGTCTCTCCCCGACTGATTCTCCAAGTAGTGACTGGCGCAGCTGCGCGGCGGCGGCGGCCGTTCTCCTGCGCCCGGAAGGGATCTTGACCGCGGCAATCTATCTGGTGGATGCCGCACGTCGGAACCGACCCGCCGCACGGCGCGGCGCGGCGTTGATCGCCGCGGCAGTCCTCCCCTGGGTGGCGTTTGCGACGTGGTACTTCGGCAGTCCCGTCCCGCAGTCGTTGCTCGCGAAGTGGAACTATCACGTGTCCATACCCCGCGGAGTCGTGCTCGAGAACTTTTGGTACCTCTTGCTCAGTCTGCCGAGTGCAGCGCCAAAAATCCCGCTCGGGTCGCTGACGGCGCAGCCGTTTGGAACCCTGATTGCGCGAGCCTTGCCGTTGGGTGGGGACGTCGGCACCCGCCGCCTGGCAGTCGTAGTGCTTGGATTGATGAGCGCGGTGTTGGTGTGCGGTGGTGCCATTGCGCTGTTTCGCCGGAATGCTCAGATGTCGCGGTTGCTGCTCTTCGCGACGGCGTACATTGCCGCGTATTGTGTCATGTCGCCGGCGATGTTTCCGTGGTATCTGGGGCCGCCGCTTCCGGTGTTGTTGCTGGCCTTTGTCGCTGGGGGAGCTGCGATGTTGCGTAGTCTTCCCGGCAGGCTCGGGGAAAGGGGCTTCTCTGCTATCGTGGCTATAGTCCTGCTTGGCGTGGCTGCCTGTCAGGCGGTGCGGGCGATTGGCTCGTTCGCGCCGACGCCGCGAGTCCTTGCCTATCGATCTGCTGTCGAGATGCTCGGGCCGATTGCGCAGAAGCAGTCGACGCGCATCGCTGCGCTCGAGATTGGCGCGATCGGCTACTATGCCAGGGCCGCCATCGTGGATTACGTCGGGCTTGTCAGCCCGGAGGTGCTGCGACTCGGTGTCGAAAAGTCGATCGAGTATTTCCGGCCCGACTTCTACATCGGTTATTCGGGGCCGCTGGCCATGGGACAATTCACTCGGCTTCCCGCCTTTTATGACAACTACGAGATCACGGCACGCGTACCCGCCGCAGGGCCGGACCCGCTGCTGATCTATCGCCGGCATCTCCCGCGTGAACCGGGGTGATCGGCGGCGTTGCCAGCCCGGAACGGCTGCGTCCGTGTGTGCCTACTGCTCGTCTCCTTGAGGCACTCCGGCATCCCGCGCTTGCCCTGCCGGCGGCGCGGTGCGCGGCTGCCGGTGCCCTGGCTGGATTCGGGGTGCCGGTATCCCTGCGGGAGGTGCAGCCGCGGCCGCGGGTGGGGCTGCTTCGGCAGCCGGGGGCGGCGCAGCCGAAGCCGGGGCTTCGGCTGCGGGCGGCGCGCCCGCGCGCTTTGGCGGTGCTCCGATACGGCCCGGCGGTGTGCCCAGGCGGTTTGCTGGTGCGCCAGCTGCGGGCGGTGCGACCGCACCGCTCGGTGGAGCGGCAGCCTCGCCGGCTGGTTCGCCGGCGGCGCCGGGTCGCTGCGGCTTTTGAGCGGACGCCGCGAGCGGCTTGGAGACTGAAGCGGACGGCATGAACGAGATCCACCAGAACAAGCCAATGATCACCGCGACCGCCGCAATGGTCGCGAGGACGGCGCCGGTCAGCAACGCCGCGTTCAACACCCCTTGGAGCCGGCGCTTCGCCGGCGCGGACGCTTCTTGCATCCGACGTGTGTACAAGAAATCGCCGCGGAATGGCAGGGCCTGCGGCCGGCGTCTCTTCTATGGTCCGCTCGCCGTTGGGTGGCTGCGAGACCAAGTCCGACGCGATCCGGGCCGCTTGCCGATGCAAAGGTATTGCTCTCGAACTCAGGTCTGTGCGACGGCACCCATAGCGACCCAACGGGGAGCGGTCGCGTAGAAAGACGCCGGCCGCAGGCCTTAGAAGCGCATGCGGAGGCCGCCGTGTATGAGCACGGGCGTGCCGATCTGTCCAACACCGCCGCCGTGATCGACGATGTACTCACGGTCGGTCAGATTCTCGCCGGCCAGGAAGATCTGCGCGTTCGCGATGGGCAGGTCGCGCTCCAAGGTTGCGTTGAGGATGAAATAGCTGCCTTGTTTGTCCTGGTGTTCCTGATCTTCGAACTGCTCGTCGACGAAGCGGCCTTCGAGGCGTGCGGTGATGATGCGCGGGTTTCGGTATTCGACGGCCACCGTCGCCGTATAGGGTGGAATCTGCGCCAGTTGCGTGCCTTCGAGATCCTTGTCCTGCGGTGCGGTATGCACCAGCGTCCCGTCGGCGAACAGGAAGTCGCCGGACAAGAAGAGGTCCGGCACCACTTCGTAGAGCGCGTCGACTTCCGCCCCGTAGGTGCGCGCCAGCCCCTCGTTGCGTTTCTGGCGACACCCGGCGTCTTCTTCTTCACCCTGGCGCATCGATGGGGTGTGTGAATCCATCTCGCCGCAGTTGCTTTCATCGACATCGACGCTGACGATCGGATTGTCGACTTCGTTCCAGAACCCGGTGGCACTGATCTCGAGGTTGTCCAAGATCGGCAGGTCGACGCCGATCTCCGCGCCGTTGAGACGCTCCGGAGACAGGTTCGGATTCGGCAACAGGACCAAGGATTCCACCTGGCTTCTGCGGTACAGCTCCGCCAAGGTCGGGGCGCGGAAGGCGCGATAGCCGGCGGCACGCACGTGGAGCCAATCGGTTGCCTTGAACAGCACGTCACCGCGTGGATTGAAGGCGGCGCGCGTCTCAGCTCCGAAGCCGAGGTTGGTCACTTGAGTCTGGCCGGTGTCGGGGTGGGTCACGGCGCCGTTTTGGGTGCCGTCGTAATTGGTCCACAAGTCGACGCGTCCGCCCAGGGCGATCTCCCATTGCGGCGTCGGCGTGTAGATTCCATGGACAAATAAACCCCAGAAGAACTGCTTGCCGTCGCTGCGCTCCTGACCGATCTGCAGATCGCTGTCGGGATCGAAGAGGGCGTCGCGGCTCTGCCCATCGATCCAATGGATGTCGGTGCCGGCGCCGGTAACGAGGGGCGCAAACAGGCGCCGCGACCACACCAGCGAGGCGCCGAGATCCGTGTACGGTACTGTCTGCTTGAGCGAGCGTCCCTCGCTGCTGCGGCGGGGATCACCCTCTGGCGTGGTGTCTTCCGAGAACTGAATGTCGTAGGTCTGCATGTTCGAGAACAGCATGCCCTGCCAATCGCTGCCGTCATCGGTATGCAGCGTGCCGCCGAGATCGATCAACCCGGCATCGGTACTGGCGGTTCGCAGGTTGGTGCCGTAATTGTACGCGTCGTTGAAGTACTGCCCGTGGAGCGAGACGGCGGCATTGTCCGTGAGTTGGTAGCCCACCCGTCCGTTGAACACCTCGTCGCGCGAGCTGGCATTGCCGTCGATCGGACCGCGCTGCGAGCTCTGCACGACTTTGAAGCCATCGAGGTTGAAGAAATTGCCGGCGAGATTGATCGTCGTCCGATCGCGGTGACCAGTCACTTCGAGATAATCGTCGGTCAGGCCATCGGTGCCGTAGCTGGCTTTCAGTTGGGCGCCCGTATCCGTCGGCTTGCGGGTGATGATGTTGATCACGCCCGCCATGGCGTAGTTGCCCCACAAGTTGGCGCCGCTGCCGCGCACGACCTCGACGTGATCAATACTTTCCTTCGGGACCTTCCCCCAAAACGGCTGTCCGTCGAAGCCGCTGAGCAGCGGGACGCCGTCCACCATGACCAAGGCGCGGCTGGCACCCGCCGGCCCGACGTTGCGCAGCGTGACGCCCTGGGCTTCGGTGTCCAGGTCTGGAGGCGTCACGATACTGCTCGACCGGCGAAAGAGGCTGAATCCTGGAATCGTCTTCAAGATGTCATCAATGGCAATGTCCGCCGACGTGCGCACGGTGTGCTCGTCGAGGAGGATGGTACTCGCCGGATCCTCGGGGCTCAGGGTGGTGCGCGTCGCGGTGACCACCAGCGGTTCGAGCGATACCTCGCGCTTCGGCGTGTCGGTTTGTGCGCAGACGACGGTAGCGCTGGCTCCCAGCACGCCGAGCGCGGTCGCAACGTAGAGCCGCAGGATCCCCATGTGCACCACCCCTCCCGGATGGCCGGCATATAAAATGAGGACAGGTAGCTTGTCAAGGAATATAGTGAAGAATGAATCTGTCATCTTTACGACGCGCGTCGTATATGGACGGCGAACCACGGCCGGGCATGCCGGTCCGGGGACGGATCTGATGGTTGCTGAACGGTGCCGCGCGCGTCGCGCGGCACCCACTACGCTCTTGCGGCGGCGCTGTCCCGTTAGCGCGGCTCCGCGGCTCGATCAGGGAGTCGGCGTTGCCGCGGCCGCTGGCGCCGCGGTCGGAGGGTCTTTGAGCGTCGCATGCCCGGTGCCGTCGTAGGCGATCAGGCTGTGGTCGGTGGCGGCGTCCAGGATGGCGACAATGCCTTGCGGGACGTTGTGCCGCCAGGTTCCGAACCATTCCTCGGCGAGCTTGAGACGCGACGGTGCCGGCAACGTCTCCCACTGGGCGCGGCGGACCTTGATGATCAACAAGCGGGGCAGGTGCTTGTCGCGGTAGACCTCGGTCACACCGACAGTGTCGTGGACGCGCGGGTTGTTCGCCAAGCCGTTGATGATTTCTTCAGGCGACAGCCAATGAGCGTGTGCCGTGGCGGCGGTGGCAAGAATGAGTGTTGCCACGACGATGCCCCGCACCGCGCGAGCGCGGTGCGGGGCGGGCTGGAGATTCACTGCGGTGCGGGCGCGTCAGCGGTCGGTGTGATTTGATCCGGGCGCGGGGTTGGAAACTCGATCAGCCTCCAGGGAACGTGATCCTGCGACGGCTTGCGCAACTCCTGCTCTCGTTTTTGCGCGCGCTCATCACTGGTGGCAACGGGGGCGTCGGCGTCCGCCGCCGCCGGCTGCGCGAACCCACCGAAGAGCCGCGCCAGGAGGCCCTTCGGCTGCGCCGCGGGTGACGCTGCTTTCGCGAACATCGTGATTGCGGGTGCCGCGGCTTGCGTGATCGCTCCTCCCGAGCACGCCGGCGGAAGGGCTGGACACGTGGGCTCGCCGCTGCCGGGCGACAGCGTGATCCCGTCGTATGCACCTGAGCTGTCGAAGTCGACGAAAATCGGGTTGGTGAACCCATAGGTGAAAATGCCGCTCGCGACAGAGTCCACAATCGGATCGACCGACGGCTGATTGGGTGGCGTCGGGAGATTCGGGCTGGCCTCGACGATGTAGTAGCTGTCCTCGGTGACCGTGTCCGGGACCGTGGCGCTGAAGCGCGTGACGTTGGTCGCGACCTGCTCGTACGGGTTGACCGGATTCGCACTGACTGCCGGCACGGTCGAGTTGTTGAAGCAGGCCAGCACGCAGCCGTTCTTGACGATGCGCACTTCATCCACGGGAATCCACGGTGCCGCTTGCACCTCGATGTGCAGGTTCACGTTGGCAGGGCCGGTGAGCGTGTCACCGATGTCGACTGGCGCGCCGCCATTGTCTGCGGTGAGGGTAATGTACGGGCCGGTGGTCACCGTCATATGTCCACCCAGGACTTCCTGGTCGAAGCTGTTGATGTTGAGCAGCGCCGGTGACACCGGAAACTCTCCTGCTTCGACGTATGTGCGTGAGTAGGCGGGGATCTCCTGGACGATGCGATGCGAGTCCGAGACGCCGGTTCCCCACAGCTGATGGCGATTCGTGGCTTTCCCGACCTGGATGCCCTGGTTGAGAATACTCATCCAGTCACGACGCACCATCCGGAGGTCGTTGTAGCTTCCAGCCGTGCCCGAGTTGTCGATCTCCATCATGTCGAAATCAATGTTGCGCGTGCCGTTCGGATCCTCGAAGCCGCTGCCGCACCCTGCCGCGGTGCACAGCGTTCCCTGCGGGACGACGTTGAGGTCGTTCAGGATGTCGTTGCAGCCATTGGTGGCGCCAGGAATGGATCCGCCGCCGCAGCTGCACTTGCCGCCGCCGGTGCACTGTGCGTCGGTCGTGCAGGTGAAGCCGTCGTTGGTGCCGCCATTGCACGCGGAACTGGCGCACACCACGGGATACTTCTGGCAATTGTCGATGCTCTTCGACGGGTCGAACCCGATATTGTCAAAGAGGCCGATGTTGACGACCCCGGAGACGCCGGCGCGTGGATGGTTCATCTGCACCACTTGCTCGCCGACGTTGACGCAAGCGCCGCCGGGGCAATCGCCGCTGACGCTGCAGGGCAGGGTGTTTTTCTTGCCGCCAACGCATTGCGTGTCGCTTTGGGCTCGCAAGCGATCGTAGATTTCGTTGGCGCTGACGCTTTCGTCTTCGACCGACCCGCCGCGCCGCGCCGTGGGATTGTAGACGGACGGCCACGAGTTGATGTGGCCCCACCCGTTGGAGAGATAGGGCGGCTCAGGGACTGAGGTGGTCACCTCGGTGCCGACGACGGAGGTGATGAACGGGTTCATGCCTAGCTTCTTGATCACCGGCGAGTAATCGGTGTTGGTGTCGTGGTCCGTCGATACCATGACTTCGAGGCCTTCACCGGCGAAGCTGCGCACACGTGCCTCCAGGGGCGCCGATGAATCGAGGCTGCGGCCGGAATGAATGTGGAAATCGGCGGAGAGGAAGTTGGACGTGTCGACGACGCGCTTGATCGTCTGAATGCCCAGGTCCGTGGTTGCTCCCGCGGTGATGGTCACCGGGGTCACCTTGTCGATGGTATATTCGAGGCCGCGAGAGATGGTGGCGGAATAGGTGCCGGGTTTGACTTCAACGATAGCTTTGCCCTTCTTGTCGGTATAGATGACCGCGCCCTGCGCTTGGCCGCCAGGGTAGCTCTCCGGCAGGATACTGGCGGTGTCGGCGACGCAGAGGCCGCTCTCGTCGCAATCCGTGTCAGCGTTGCACGCGTGCTTGCGGCAAAAACCATCGCTGGCGCAGCTGAAGGCACCGGTACAGCCGGCACCGCACGGTATCGGCTCGACGTTGGAACATTGACGGAAGCAGGTGTTTCCGGCACCACACTGGACATCCGTGAAGCAGGGGGTGCTGAAGTTGTTGGAGCACATGCCTGCCGCGCCGCAGGTGCCCATGCCGCCGCCGCAAGGAACGATGGCACACGAGGTGGCGACGCTGTTTGAGCAGCGCAGGTCGAGGCTATAGGAATAGGCGGTAAACTCGCGCCGCATCAGCGGCGAAGGACTGAGCGATACCTTGGAGGGAACGCCGATAGTGGTATCCGCATCGTGCACCTCCACCTTGATCTTGCCGGTCTTCGGCAGCGCGATGGCCGGCGTAATGGCGGTGTTGGCCCCGACCGCGACCGTAATCCCCGTTTTGATGACTTCATCTCTACCGGGGAAGATGGCCCGCAGGGTGTACGTGCCTTCAGGCAGCAGGACGTTCTTGAAGGTGCCTTTGCAGCGAACCTCGGAGACCGGCGCACTGTTGAGGGAGGCATACGCAGCGTTGACTGCGGCAAGATCCGGTCCGCCGGTACGGACAAAGGTGACGGTACCCTCTGCCGTTGATGCCGGCGCAAAGCTTCCCGAGACGGTGCCCAGGACACCTGACAGCGGGCCGTTCAGCAGAATGCTGTCGGTATTGGCCTTGTCGCCGATGACCGCGGCCGCGTCGTTGCGATTGGCGACGACGAGGCGGCGAGTATAGATCTCCGAGGCGCCGTTCGGGATCGAGGGGCCGGGTATTCCGTTCGAAGCCGCGGACAGCAATGAGGCGTGCAGGCTGGTGGTGGCAGCGAGGTTGAGCGTGGTCAATGTGCCGCCGGGATCTTTGCCGTTCGAGTCTTTGACCGTGGAAATGGACTGTAGCCCATACGACACCGCCCCCGATGGCTTGCCGTGCGACATGATGCCGTCCGCGGGCGCGTCATTTCCCGGAGCGGCGAAATAGGGCCCGTGGCTGATGGCGGCGAAAATCGCGCTCGTGCTGCTCAGATCGAGACCAGGATGGTTGAAGCCGCGTCCTTTATCGGGGGTGAACGGAACCAGCCCACGACCTCCCCACAGGAGCACGTCGAAGATGGGCAGCGTTTGGGTGCTGCCCGAGTTGTTCATCAGTTCCGTGCGGATGGTCAGCGCCTTGTGGCTCTTGCACGCGTTGTATGTTGTACGCACGTGCATCGTTGGTGCGCTCCGCGTCGAGCAGAAGTCACCGGCGCTTTTACACGTTCCCAGCATGATGCCATACACCGTGATGGCAGCGCAGTCGTCCGCGCAGGTGTCGCCTGGAATGGCGCCACAGTCCGCGTCGGCCGTGCATGAGGTCTTGCCCTTCGCGCACTGTTTGTCGGCTGGGCAATTGGCATTCGCCGCACCAACGGAGGTGCAGGGGTTGTTCCCGGA